>MWVX01000171.1_pt1 | contig 18367 bp, 15 predicted proteins | sample 1047311 | NCBI WGS metagenome assembly MWVX01 (sample SAMN06349984, study PRJNA376086) | soil metagenome | isolation source: MtG-4 sample Antarctic (ecotone) soil | place: Antarctica | collected 2015-01-13 | reverse complement strand
ATTTAGTGATGGTCTATCATCACCTTGATCTAACACCATGCGATGATTGCTATCAGACTTATCGTTCACCTGAGTGGACTTTTTAGAATCTAAATCCATTGCGGTTTTCTCGAAAAGAGATTCATTAGAAATTTTACCACCATTTGATTGCTGCAAATTTAACTTTGGTGTAGTTCTTTGGGGCAATTGCTTGCTGGGTTCCTGTAACCCCGGGTTGGTAACTTGCTTTTCTCCTCTTTTAATTTGTTCAGTGTTTGATGGATTTAGTCCGCCTGATTTTACTGGAGTTGTAACAGGAGATGATGATGGTGATTTAACAGTAGATGGCAAAGCCTTTACTTCCCGTTCCTTCACGTTTGATTCCACGGCAGGAGTGCTAACTGGCTCTCCATTGAGTTCCTGAGTACCGTTTGTGGATTTATACTGTCTTCCATCACCAGTACCCGAGGTATTGCTGCTAACTGACCCGCGTGGTCCGCTATAACTATTTCCAGACGAGTATCCGCTCCCATAGCTATCATAATATCCATTACTATATCCATATCCATAAGGATTGTAACCATAGCCGTAAGGATTGTATGAATAGCCAGACGAATACCATGGATTATAGTAAGGATTCCATGGATTGTAAGAGTACATGGGGGGGTAATAAGGATTATACCAATTATGGCCCCATCCCTGATTGAAACCTATAGAGATGCTAAAACCGGGAGAATAATGGAAAGGATCATAAAATGAGTATCCGGTATAGAAAGGGCTGAAATAACCGAATCCTAAACCTGGGTTATACCAGCGATCAAGCTGCGAAGTATAACTATTATTGTCATAGTAATTATTCGTAATGTAAGTATTCCCGCTTTCATCAGAATATTTTTCTGATGTAACTTCATCAGATTCGGTCGATGAATTACTTTGATATTCATCATTGGAATTTACCTGATCAGTTGCAGGCGCAACATACGATTCAGTTTTTGCAACATATAAATCATCAGTAGTAGCAGAAGATTGCATCTTGTTTCCTGTAGAGCAGGAACCTAAGAAGAGTGCAACAGAAGCAACGAACCAGAGTGAATTTTTCATTTTATTTTGTATTTATATTGTGACTGTAATTTCTAATAGAAGTTTAAAAGCTGAAATCAATTGAATTTAAATCAATTATATTTCCCGCCAATGTCCAACATGTATGCCAAAAGTACAACATGAGCAAGGGAATAACAAATAGAAAAGACGACTATTCTCAATGGTATAATGATCTGGTGATAAAGGGAAACCTTGCAGACTATTCAGCGGTACGCGGCTGCATGGTAATAAAGCCATATGGCTATGCAATCTGGGAAAAAATGCAATCTGTTTTAGACCGGATGTTTAAAGACACCGGCCATGTAAATGCCTACTTTCCACTCTTCATCCCGAAGAGTTTCCTTGCTAAGGAGGCTGCTCATATTGAAGGCTTTGCCAAAGAATGTGCTGTTGTAACGCATTATCGGTTAAAAAAAGATCCTAACGGGACGGGTTTAATCGTTGATCCTGAGGCTAAGCTTGAAGAAGAGCTGATAGTGCGGCCCACTTCAGAAACTGTGATCTGGAATACTTATAAAAGTTGGATCCGCTCTTATCGTGACCTGCCCCTGCTAATTAATCAATGGGCAAATGTCGTTCGTTGGGAAATGCGTACACGTCTGTTTTTGCGCACAGCTGAATTCCTATGGCAAGAGGGTCATACAGCACATGCGACAAGCGCCGAAGCTATGGAGGAAGCACGCAGGATGCTGGACGTATATTCAACATTCTCCGAAGAATGGATGGCTATGCCGGTTATAAAAGGCATAAAAACCGCGAATGAACGTTTTGCTGGTGCTGTTGAAACTTTTTGCATCGAAGCCCTGATGCAGGACGGCAAAGCGATACAGGCCGGCACATCACATTTTTTAGGGCAAAATTTTGCAAAAGCATTCGATGTGACATTTGCCAATAAGGAGAACAATACTGAATATGTCTGGGCTTCTTCATGGGGCGTGTCTACCCGCCTGATCGGCGCGCTGATAATGGCCCATTCTGATGATAAAGGCCTTGTGTTGCCTCCTAAGATTGCTCCTGTGCAAGTAGTAATAGTTCCAATCTATAAAAATGAGGAACTACGAATTGCCATAAATGAAAAAGCTATAGCTATAAAAGGCGAACTTATAGCACATGGAATTATTGTGAAATATGATGAAGATGAGAGGCAGACTCCCGGTTGGAAATTCGCAGAGTATGAATTAAAAGGCGTTCCTCTCCGTATGGGCATTGGGCCTCGCGATCTTGAAAGCCAAACTGTTGAGCTTGCAAGGAGAGATGATTTAACCAAATCGACAGTATCAATGCAGGGGTTACCCCAACTAATATTGAATCTCCTGGATGAAATACAAACCAGCCTTTACAATAAAGCGCTTTCATTTCGTGATGCAAACATTACGACAGTAGAAACATTTGATGAATTTAAAAAGGTTTTAGATGAGAATGGTGGATTTATATCTGCACACTGGGATGGAACTTCTGAAACAGAAATAAAAATTAAGGAAGAGACAAAAGCAACCATTCGCTGCATTCCTTTAGACAACCCGCTGCAGGAGGGAAAATGTATCTACTCAGGAAGAAAATCTATGCAGCGGGTGTTGTTCGCGCAAGCTTATTAACTGATCGTATTTTATTTGAACATTGATGATGGCAGAAAAATCAGTTGGAGTAGGTTCCAGGGTGCAGCATTCCAAATTTGGGTTAGGTGTTATAATAGGCATACGGCTTACTACATACCTGATCACGTTTATGGAGGCAGGTCCACATGAGATCAATCAATACGATGAGAAGCTCGAAGTAACCGATGCAGTTGAGATATCATCAGAGATAGAAACTTTATCAGAGGTGGAAAAATCCTTGTTGGGTATCCTTCGAAAGTGGGCAGATGTTCAGGAGGTTGTTCCTTTAGGCGATAGGTGGATAAAGGGAACCATTGTTTTAAAACCCTTTGATGCTAAACTCCAGTCAAAAGAATTGCCTATAGAAGCATTTTTTCATAAAATAGTTATGCTTCGCGATAGATTGCGTGTACTGGAACAAAACATCAACAGTCACCCTAAGCTTTCAGATGCCGATAAAGTAAACATGCAGCAATACATTAGCCGCATTTATGGGACCCTAACAACTTTCAACATTCTCTTTCGCGATAGAGATCACCAGTTTGTAGGTGAAAAAGGGAGGCAGGAGTAATGAATTTAGTTCGTTATGCTCTTCTTTTTAGAATAATTTTTCCTGCAAACTTCTTTTTCACTTTCTCCTCATCTCCAATAAGATGGCCGAAGGGTTTCAGCTCCTCCACATTATCGAAAAGAATTTTAGCCATTCCCAATAGCGGGATAAACAGTACCATTCCGATGACACCCCAAACCATATTCCCTACTAGAATAACCCCAATTGTTGCAAGCGCATTTATCTGAACCTGCGATCCCGTAATTCTCGGGGTAAGAAAATTGTTGTCTATAAACTGAGTTACCAGAAATACCAGAATCACTCCTATCGGATAAAACAGACTGTCCTTGGTAATTAATGCAAGCAACAATGGCAAGCCACTACCTAACCAAACACCTATGTAGGGTATTATGTTGAGTATTGCTGCAAGCACTCCAAAGAATATTGCATTTTGAATTCCTAATGCAAGTAACCCAACGGAATTCAATACAGATAATATGGCCATTACAGTTACCACACCGATAAGGTATTGGCGTGTAACCTTCGTAATCTGCTGCATCACCTCTTTCGCTTTTTCATGATTAGCTTCGGGTGTTAACCCAAGCACAAACAATTTGATTCGGTTTCGATATATCAATATGAAGATGAAATGTATAATCAGCAATCCAAGACCCGCTAGAGTACCTCCTGTAGCAACTAAAATTCCAGCAGCCCACTGATCAGCAGATGAGATGATCGAGTTGACTTCCTTATTTATGAAATCCATCTGGTTTTCGGCAGTTACGCCGGTAGCTTTCTGGATGAATTGCTGAAATTCCTGAAATTTTCCCGTTAGCTGCTGTTGAATTGTCGGCAAGTCTTTAGCAAACTTTAACACTTGGGTAGAAATGATTGTAATGATGCCGCTAATGATTATAAGAATGATGAGTAAAGAGATTATGATTGCCAAAAGCCGCGGTATGCGCCAGCTTTCTAACTTACGGTTGAGTGGCAACATTAGCATGGCAAGTAATCCTGCAAGAGTTGCAGGGATCAGGTAAAAGCTAAAGGTTTTCATTATAAAATATACAAGCGCTAAAAACAGTAGAGCAAATACATATACTGCTACACGAGGCAATCTTATTGTATTCATAAGGTGGACAAATTAGGTCTTTTTGCAGTAAAAGGGAGATTATTTAGTTTTTTGAATGCGAAGGCCTCACCTCCGCTAAACAGGCGACATATTACTTAAGCTCTTCACTGCTTACGCCCTTATTCACCACATACCTGGTAAGCACTAACGTAATCCTTCCTTTTCCATCATCTGCCACTGCATCTTTTTTTGAAGTATTGATATCCATAGAAAGTGCTTTGGGCAGCTTAAATTTTTGGGTCTCAATTGTGAACAGCATTTTATCAGGCAGACCATATTCCAACATATTGCCATAAGTATTTTCGATAAGTATGGTACCCTGTGACTTTGTGGTCAGTTGTGATTTCAAGACCAGTCCCCGGACTGCATCAATCCAGAATTTTCCAAGTATCAGATCACTCGTGTCTTTATTTGGAATTACATTAACTACCTGAGACTTTACTGTGCCAATCAGTTCTTCTCCGGTTTTTACGGCAGTATATTGGGTAGTATCTGCAAGCGTTGTAAACAGAAAATTCACCTTCTGTTTTGGCAGAATAAGAATGCCAGTTGATTTGATTTTAAATTTATCCGGTTTCCTGTATATCACTTTCGCATTGATCGCATCAATTTTGATGGACGGAATTTCGCACTTCACATTTACATCTGCTGTGTAGTCATTTACCTTGCTGAATCGCTGATTGACAGTATTGATGATTTGATTGGGTGTTTGTGCAAAGGTGAATGTTGTATAATGGATAGTGAATAGGATGAGAAAAATCTGAAAATGCGACGTTTTGAAGAATTGCGGATTTACTGTTCTTAAGGAAAATAAATCATAATATATCTTGCCAGATTCACTGATTTCTGCAGTTTCAAATTTCATAATCTTATCAGTTAAGGATGTCTTTGCGATTAAAGTAGTAAAGTGTAATTCCCAGGAATATGATGATGTGACCCGTCAAAACAGAAACCGAAATTAGGAGTTGATTCAATGGCAACGGTTCAGCGAACATGCTTCGCCACACTATCATGTGGGTGGTAAATAAAAACGGGTTGGTTTTTTCAAACAATGGAAATTCCATAGTGCCAATGATGGTAAAAATGATGACCACCGCAATGGTTGCCACAATTGGTCCGATAGAATTGTCTGTAAATGCAGAAAGCATCATTGAAAAAGTAGTGATAACTGTCAGGCTCAGAAAGGCAATCATCATGGCACCACCAAAACGCCACAATGTATCCTCTGCACGAAGAATTGAAACCTGCTCACTATTCAATACAATTAAATCGCCCCTGCCGAATATCATCAATCCGATCAGCAATGAAATGATTCCCAGCCAGATCACCAGTGCTAGCGTGTACACACTCCCGGCAAAAAATTTTGCGTATACTACATTGCTTCGTGAAATAGGTTTTGTAGCGAGCAAACGTATGGTTCCGGTCGCCGCTTCACCACTCAACAAATCTCCGGTAACCAATGCAACAAGTAAGGGCATTTGGATGACCAGCGTTTGTAGAATGATGTATGCCACTAAATTTCCATTAATGATCTTACCCTGTATGTTGAATGATTGTTCTAACTGTTGAATAAAGAATTGCACGTAATTAGCTCCATCAACATACAATGCAAGTTGTATAACGGCTACAATCACTGCAAGGGCAACGAAACCGATGTAGCTGCGCCCGCGGCGGAAGATTTTGTAAAGCTCTATTTTAGCTAATGGCCACATAAATTTATCACACTTTCCTGTAGTGTTATCGATTAGTCAGGAGGTTTTGCTGATTTGTCAGCTTTAAAAAATAGTCTTCAAGCGTTCTTTTGTAATGCACGCTGAAAACTCTCACATCTCTCTCAACCAAAAATTTTGTGAGTGCGGAAATTTCTTCTTTGGAGATATTGAAATCCATATGACTGTTGTCCGTTAATTTCAATTTTGAGATCCATGATGAATTTTGAATCAGTTGTTTTGTTCCTTCAACATTGCCCACCTCCACCGACACTATCAAATCAGATGTTGAAAGCAGTTCACTAACTTCCCCCTGCACTATGGTTTTCCCCTTGTTAATGATGGCCATGCGAGTGGCAATCTGTTCCACCTCATTGAGCTGATGGGATGAAAGCAATACCGTTTTTCTGAAGTCATTTTTGAGACGAAGAATCAGTTGGCGTACATCAATGATTCCCTGTGGATCCAATCCTGTAGTGGGTTCATCAAGAATGATGAGTTCAGGATCATGAATCAGAGTTTGGGCAAGGCCCAAACGTTGCTTCATGCCATGCGAATAGGTTTTCACTTTATCCTTTGCTCTTCCTTTCAATCCCACCAACTCAATCAACTCCGCGATCTTATTTTTGGAGGGAATGATTCCTGAAAGTTTTCCAAATAGCTCCAGATTTTTTTCACCAGACAAATACAAATAGAAATCAGGCTTTTCTACGATGCAGCCTATCCGTTTCAGGATTTTACTTCTTGATTCAAAAAGATTTTTTCCGAAAATGAAAATGTTTCCTGCTGTTGGTTTTATCAGCGACAACATCATCCTTATTGTGGTGCTTTTTCCGGCACCATTGGGACCAAGAAAGCCGAAGACATCACCGGATTTCACTTCCAGATTTAAGTCGTTCACTGCTTTAAAGTTGCCAAAGTGCTTCGATAGATGCTGAAGATGAATAATGGATTCTGTTGTCACTTAGAGAAAAAATTGATCGCAAAATTAGGGGTTCATGTGCTCATATTCTTGATATGATTAGGGATAGCAACTAAAATAGAAATGCATAAATGATAAAAATCTTTCTATATCTGAGTTCCAAGTCTTCCATTCTTATCTGCCTCGAATGGCTATCTTTGCCGCCGTGAAGAATATTCGAAATTTTTGCATCATCGCTCATATAGATCATGGAAAAAGCACCCTGGCAGACCGGCTCTTAGAAAAAACCAAGACCATAACAGAGCGGCAGATGATGAATCAGGTTCTTGATGATATGGATTTAGAGCGGGAGAAAGGCATAACGATCAAGAGCCATGCGATTCAGATGCTTTATGAGCAGAAGGGTGAACATTATGTATTGAATCTTATTGATACTCCCGGCCATGTGGATTTCAGCTATGAGGTATCACGGGCTATAGCTTCGTGCGAAGGGGCGCTCTTATTGGTAGATGCCTCACAGGGAATTCAGGCCCAGACAATTTCAAATCTTTACCTGGCCATTGACAGCAACCTCGAAATCATTCCTATCATCAATAAGATTGATATGGATGGCGCTATGATCGAGGAAACACGCGACCAGATTCTTGATCTCATCGGCTGCAAATCGGAAGATATTTTATTGGCAAGTGGCAAGACCGGCGAAGGTGTTGACAATATTTTAGAGAATATTATAGAGCGTATTCCTGCCCCCAAAGGTGATTCCAATGCACCCTTACAGGCTTTGGTTTTTGATTCTATTTTTAATTCCTACCGGGGAGTGATTGTATATTACCGCATATTTAATGGTGAATTAAGAAAAGGTGATCAGGTTAAATTTTTTAATGCTGGCAGTGAGTATGATGCCGAGGAAATCGGCGCGTTGTTGTTAGAAAGATCACCGCGTGAAGTAGTGAAGACAGGAGATGTCGGCTACATCATCACAGGGATAAAGGATGCAAGCGAAGTAAAGGTTGGCGACACGCTCACACTAAAAAACAATCCCTGCAAAGAATCAATTCACGGATTCGAAGAGGTGAAGCCGATGGTTTTTGCCGGCATCTATCCGGTGGATACCGATGATTATGAGGAACTGCGTGATTCCATGGAGAAACTAAGGCTCAATGATGCATCACTAACCTTTGAGCCAGAGTCTTCAGCAGCTCTTGGCTTTGGGTTCCGCTGTGGTTTTTTAGGAATGCTTCATCTCGAAATTATCCAGGAAAGATTAGACCGTGAGTTTGATATGCCTGTGATTACCACTGTGCCCAACGTTTCATATCACGTGTACACTACAGACGGGAAAGATATGGTGGTGAACAACCCGAGTGAATTTCCTGACCCAACCAAGCTCGATCGTGTAGAAGAGCCATATATCAAGGCACAGGTTATTACTAAACCGGAATATATCGGCTCTATATTATCGCTGTGTATTGGGAAACGGGGAATTCTCAAAAACCAAAATTATTTAACTCCTCTACGCGTAGAGGTTTCGTTTGAAATGCCTCTTGCAGAGATAGTATTTGATTTTTATGATAAGCTGAAATCCATCTCTCGTGGATATGCCTCTTTTGATTATCATCCTATCGGTTATCGCACTGGTGACCTTGTAAAGCTTGATATTAAATTGAACGCGGAAAACGTAGATGCTTTATCTGCTCTTATCCATAAAGATCATGCTTATGATTTCGGGAGAAAAATATGTGAGAAATTGAAGGAGCTGTTGCCAAGGCAGCAGTTTGTGATAGCAATACAAGCAGCAATAGGTCAAAAAATAATTGCCCGTGAAACCATTTCAGCTTTACGGAAAGACGTTATAGCCAAATGCTATGGCGGTGACATAAGCCGCAAAAGAAAATTACTTGAAAAGCAGAAGAAAGGAAAGAAGAGAATGCGCCAGATTGGAAATGTGGAGGTGCCTCAGTCAGCTTTCCTTGCAGTATTAAAATTAGAGGATTAACATCCCTCCTGCCCTTTTCAATTCCCTGCTAAGAAAAAATTTGTAACCCTCATTATATGCAGCTTCTCGATGGCAAACAGGTTTCACTCGAGCTTCAGGAAGAGATAGCTGCGAAAGTTAAGAAGATTAGTTCATCAAATGTTGAAACTCCTCACCTTGCTGCAGTGCTTGTTGGAAATAATCCTGCAAGCGAATCGTATATCAGATCCAAAATAAAAGCCTGTGAAAAGGTAGGGTTCAAATCTACCCTATTAAGGTTTGAGACCAATATTTCGCATCAGGAGTTAGAAGAAACGGTACAAAAACTTAACTCTGATGATGGCGTTGATGGAATCTTAGTGCAATTGCCATTACCTTCACAAATTAACGATGAAAAAATTACCGCAGCAATGTCACCCCGCAAAGATGTGGATGGTTTTCATCCGGTGAATATTGGCAGAATGGTAAAGGGACTTTCAGGTCATCTCCCAGCTACACCATATGGTATTCTTTTGTTACTTGAATATTATAAAATAGAGACTTCTGGAAAACATTGTGTAGTGGTTGGCCGTAGTAGCATTGTAGGCACTCCAATTGCCATTTTACTTTCGCGTAATACGTATCCGGGGAATTGCTCAGTAACCATTACTCACAGCAAAACAAAAAATTTGAAAGACATTTGCCTGCAGGCGGATATTCTGATTGCCGCAATTGGCGTGGGAAATTTCATAACTCAGGATATGGTTAAAGAGGGTGCGGTGGTAATTGATGTAGGAATCAATCGCTTAAAAGATCCTACAAAAAAGTCAGGATTTAAATTGTGTGGCGATGTTGACTTTAGTACTGTTGCTCCTAAGTGCAGTTACATTACTCCGGTTCCTGGGGGTGTAGGTCCTTTAACGATTGCGGCTTTACTAAAGAATACCTTGAATGCTTTTCAACTTAGGTTGTTGGATTAATCTTTGACATACTCATCAGCGCATTTATAATTGATATAAAAGAGCAACATGCTATCGCGAATCCCAAGCCATAGAAAAGCGTTTGGTCGTCAACTTCCTGAATTGGAATTGGGTACACTTCCAGTTATGGAACACTTTTATACCATTCAGGGCGAAGGCTTTCATCAGGGGAAGGCTGCATATTTCGTTCGTCTTGCCGGGTGTGATGTTGGTTGCGTTTGGTGTGATGTAAAAGAATCCTGGACTGTTGCAAAGCATCAGGAAAAGAAAATTGAAGAAATTGTGCATGCCGTGTTGAATCATCCTTCAGATATCTGCATCATTACCGGCGGAGAACCCTTCATGCATGACCTTACAGAATTGACATCTTCATTAAGAAAGAAAAATAAGCAAACTCATGTAGAAACATCTGGTGCTTATCCGCTTTTAGGTAAATGGGATTGGATCTGCTTGTCGCCGAAAAAATTTAAACCCCCTTTAGCGGAAAGTCTTTCTTCAGCCAATGAATTGAAAGTAGTCGTTTATAATAAAAGTGATTTTGCATGGGCAGAAAAATTTCAATCTCTAGTAAATAATCAGTGCGTTCTTTTTTTGCAGCCTGAATGGAGCCGTAGAAACGAGATGCTACCGCTGATCGTTGAATATGTTAAACAGCATCCTCAATGGAATATTTCGCTGCAGATTCATAAATACATGAATGTTCCATAGATACACCTATTCTTAATATTCCTTACAAGATAAAACATTAACGGATATGATCCGGAATGTAAGTAACTGTGTTATTCTGTTTCTCATATTCCTGGACTATCATGGCCAGGCACAGAACTATTCCAGCGTAAGAAATGCTTCAAAAAAAATAATAGCCAAATTCGATGACGTAAAAAAGCTGATCATGCAGGAAAACCTGACTGATGCGGCCCATATGCTTGAGCAACTAACTGTGAGTGAGCCCGAATTTATTGATGGATGGTTGTTATTGGGTGAATTGTATAAAGAAGAAGGCAATTATAAAAGCGGAAAGCTGGCATTGGAAAAAGCAATTGTCCTTGATGACGATTATTCAAGTAAAGGCTATTTTTTTTTAGCCGAATGCTCCTGGAATTTGGATGAGTATGAAGATTGTAAAGCCGCGTGTGAAAAATTCCTGGAATTTCCTGACATTTCAAAACAACGAAAGTTAGAAGCCGAGCATTTAATTGCAAACTGCACCTTTGCTATTTCTGCGATCAATTCTCCCGTTCCATTTGAGCCAAAGAATTTAAGCAACGGTATAAATACAGACGCGCCTGAATACCTACCTTCCCTCACAGGTGATGAGCAGACCATCGTATTTACCCGCAGAAGGGGCAGTGGAAGAGATGCCAATGAAGATTTTTACCAGAGCGATAAAAAAAATAATGAATGGTCTGAAGCCCTGCCCCTGGAAGGTGTGAATTCACCGTACAATGAAGGTGCTCAGGCAATGACGCCTGACGGAAACACCATCTATTTTGTGGTTTGCGATAAGCCCAATGGTTTTGGAAGTTGCGATATATACTATACGCAGAAAACAGGAAGCCGATGGTCAGAGCCGGCGAATATAGGCTCACCAGTGTGTACTAATGCATGGGAATCACAACCAAGCATCTCCGCAGATGGCAAAACACTTTTTTTCATAAGCGTACGCATAGGAGGAGAAGGGGGAAGCGATCTATGGATTTCCAATAAAGAAGAAAGCGGGAAGTGGAGTAACCCTGTAAATGCGGGAGATTCAATCAATACGCGTGGTGATGAAAAGTGTCCATTTATTCACCCTGACGGTAATACCTTATACTTCTCTACCAACGGCCATCCTGGTATGGGAAAAGATGATATTTTCTATTCTCATAAAAAATCCGATGGAACATGGAGTAAGGCAAAAAATCTCGGATACCCTATCAATACCAAAAATGATGAGAACAGCTTTATCGTTTCGCTTGACGGGCATCATGCATACTTTTCTTCAGATCGCTTTAAGATGAATCGCGATATGGATCTTTACTTCTTTGAATTGTATAAGGAAGCTCAACCAGGTTCCGTTACTTATTTAAAAGGGAATGTCACAGATGCCTTTACTAATGAGGCTGTTGGCGCTAATCTTCAACTGATAGACCTTGAAACAGGGGTTGTTTCGGGTGAAGCAATTTCGAACTCAATAAAGGGGAATTATCTGATCAGCATCCCGACTGGAAGAGATTATGCATTAAATGTTGCAGCAAAAGGCTATCTGTTTTATTCAGAAAATTTTTCACTGAAAGATCATCAGGATAAGGAGCCTTTTCTTCTTAATGTAAAAATGAAGCCAATAAAAACAGGCAATTCGGTAGTGCTGAAGAATATTTTTTTTGAAACTGATTCTTATACCTTAAAAAATGAATCTAAAGCTGAGTTGGACAGACTGATTTCCCTATTGAAGGAAAATCCTTCAATGAAAATAGAAATCACGGGGCATACCGATAATCAAGGCGACGTGAATTATAATATTGAGCTTTCAAGAAACCGCGCAAAATCGGTTTACGAGTATTTAACAACACAGGACATTTCCCAGGCAAGGCTGGCCTACAAAGGATATGGTGAATCAAAGCCGGTGGCATCTAACGATACTGAGGATGGACGTTCACAAAACCGGCGAACAGAGTTTACCGTTACGGGACTGTAGTATAAATTTTATTCATTTAACCATGCCAGAATACTGGATTCCTCCAGGCTGATATAATTGCTTTTCTTCACTACTATTCCATCTTCAATCCAATATATTACCGGGACAGCACCGCCCGTAATCTTTGCAAATGGCATTCCATTCAAAATCATGTGTGGGACATTGGAGGCTTTGGTTTCGTCAATAAATGATGACAGGTTGCTTTCCTTTCCATTCAACACCATGAAGAAAGAAATTTCGGGGTGTCTTTTTTCTATCACATGCATTTTAAAGGCGCTCGTTCGGCAGTGAGAACAGGTCATGCTTAGAAATGCAACAATATGTTTTCCTTTAGAAATATCAACCTCAGGTTTGTGAGCAAGGGAATCACTATAAAGCAGCGACGGCTCAAATGGAAAATTTGTAAGCTCTGGCTGACGATAACTTGCAGCCTTAAGATCAATAGGATTTAAAATAAAAGGACTTATAACTGATGCAAGCAGGAGAATTGGCCAACCTAACCTTTGAATTCGGGGTGAGGAGTTTACATGAGTGCGATATAGGATGCTCGCGATAATGATAAGAACGATGTTCTTTAATATCGACTCACCAGGGGTCATTTGCAGATAAGTACCAAAGCAACCACAATTACCTGAATTACCTTCACGAATAATTTGGATTAATAAATAAATAGTAAAAAAAAGGAGCAGAAAGATTGTGGCTTTCAGCGTGAACTTCTTCAGATAGAAATTTAAGAGGAGAAGTAATCCTAGAAAGAGTTCAGTCCCCATCAGTAATCGGGCGATATATGGAGCAGTATACCAGTTCGCAACTCCGAGGTCAATGAAGTTTAATTCGAACGGCTCAATCGGATACAGTTTTAATATTCCTGAAATCAGAAAACTAATACCCAAGATCACACGGAAAAAAGAGCCTAAATATGTTCTCATTGAATCAGCAAAACAAAAAAGGGCATTATATGAATGCCCTTTCTTCCATGCAACAAAAGATCACAAGAAAGAATCAATTAAGATTACAAGATCCACTGCTCAATAATGCAACTGCACTATAAGTATCACATGCATTTTGAGCATCACCTTTAGAGGAATTTGGAATTAATATTGTTTCTGAAGGAATTCCGCTAACGGCGGGATAACTACAGGTACAATTATGATCTTTTTTGCAGGATGTAAGTCCTACCACTAATGTAATGGAAGCAATAAAAAATAACTTTTTCATCGACGGCGGTTTTTGTTAAGAATTTAAAATTATTAATTGGAGCGCTAAGATTGAGATATTTTAATGAAATTCCAAATACATTAACTGTCTGACGGCCTCAACATAGTCTCTCCTACTATTAATGTTGGTCAAATATAATAGCTTTTCTGATTCGAATAAGCTTTTCCAGAAGAAGCTCTATCTGGCTAAGGGGGAGCATGTTTTCCCCATCTGACTTTGCATGTTTTGGGTCAGGATGTGTTTCAATAAATAAGCCATCTACTCCCACTGCAATGCCGGCTTTTGCGATGGTTTCAATCATCTCCGGCAACCCGCCTGTTATACCCGAAGGCTGGTTGGGCTTCTGCAAAGAATGGGTACAGTCGAGCACAACCGGGTAACCGAAATTTTGCATCACAGGAATTCCGCGGTAATCAACAATCAAATCGTGATAGCCAAATGAATTTCCCCTCTCCGTTAATATTATATTATCGTTACCACTTTCTCTTACCTTTTCTACAGCATACCTCATCTGATCGGGCGCCAGAAACTGACCCTTTTTAATATTAATAAACTTCCCCGTTTTTGCAGCGGCTACCAGAAGATCTGTCTGGCGGCAAAGGAAAGCTGGAATCTGCAGCACATCCACATATTCTGCTGCCATGGCAGCGTCGGAGGTTTCATGAATGTCCGTGACAGTAGGCATACCAAATTGCTTGCTCGCCTTTTGCAGAATTTGTAATGCTACTATATCTCCAATACCTGTAAAGGATGAAGCTTTTGTTCTGTTAGCCTTCCTGTAAGAAGATTTAAAGATGAGAGGAATTTGCAGCCGGTGGGCAATGGCAACAAGATGCTTTGCTGTTTCAAAAACGAGCTCTTCACTTTCTACAACACAGGGGCCAGCAATCAAAAAAAAACTGTCGCTATCCGAGCTTTGAGTACGAAGTAAGGAAGGTATCATGTGCGCAAGATATATATCGGCTGGTATTTTGACTTAGATTTAATTAGATTTAACTGAATGTGATTCGAATATAATTATCCGTAAATAAAAACATCCTTAAAAACTTCGATTCCTCTTCTCCATTCTTATTATATCTTGTGTGATTCATTTCACGTTAAATATCTATACCATGAAGATTCGTATCTATCTAATGTTAGTTTTTTCTGTTAGTTTACTGTTTGCAAAAGCTCAATCTAATTATATAGGACCTGGTATTGCTATGAGTTTCAATGGAAGTTCGTCAAGTTATGTTGACCTTGGAGATGTATATAATGGAGTTAATTTTCCCATAACCTTTGAAGCGTGGGTTTACCCCACATCAACTCCTAATTACAATCCCATATTTGCATCTGATAACAGTACAGGAAACTATTCTGGTTTCACAGTTCGATTAGACAACGGTATCGTCTTCTTTTCAATGGGAGATGGAACTGGTGCTAGTCCGGATAACAGAATAGGGGTCTATAGTTCGAGTAGTATTCCCATCAATCGCTGGACTCACATTGCGTGTGTGGCGTCCAATGCAAATTCCTGGTTTATATACATTAATGGAGCACAAGATGAAACCATTTCAACTGGAAACAGTCAGGCAACAAGTTTGGTGTGGAGTAGCTCTCCTGCTTATATAGGGAGATATAATGATGCTTATCAGGATTCTTATTGGGAAGGACAAATTGATGAAATGCGCTTTTGGAATTCGGCCAGAACACAGGATGAGATTCGCAACTTTATGTGCAGAAAGCTTGAGACTGCTTCAACAGGATTAATTGGCTATTGGACAAGCGATGAGTCTTATTCGAGCTCTACAATATTGGATAATACCTTTCCTGTAGAACATGGAGATATAATTGGCAATATTGAGAAAATAACATCAGGCGCTCCTATCGGCGATACGAGCGTGTATTTGTATGCATCGACCTTTACCGATGATATGTACATATCATTATTTTCCCCTTCAGGTGAACGATGCGGAGCAGATACAATAACAGGAAATCCTGACGGTATACAAATTTACAGAGTAGATTCCATGCCTTATTATACTAATGGACTATCGAATACCACTCCTTTCTACTTTGGTATTTTTTGTGCTGAAAACAACAATACCGCTCATTATTCAGTATTTTACAGATATAAAAATAATAATGGATTATTTAACCCTGATAATGAATCAGACTTGGCATTGATGTACAGGATGGATGCTAGCGAATCTAACTGGCTGGACTTAAATCAATTTCAAAATCCCTTACTAAATCGCATAAAGGTTACTAATCAAACATATAGAGGCGAATATATTCTTAACCTAAATGAGGCTGAGAAAACCTTTTTAAATACCTCCATTCCAGCCCCTGTCCAGTTATTAGGCACTTATCCTAACCCAGCAAAGGATTACTTTATGATGGAGATTTCAGGAGCTATCTCTGAAGGTATTGTTGAACTTTTCAACTTAAACGGTGAATTATTATTGCAAAAAGGTTTCGAGGGTTCACATATAAAAATTGAACGAGAGTCACTTCCGGCAGGATGTTATTTGTATAACCTTATCTCAAATGATAAATTAATTGGAAAAGGAAAGATTATCTTTCAATAGTTAATTCTATTTAGAATAGAATCTAAATGACTGAATTATACACTTTTAAGGAATTGAGATCCTATAACCTTAGAGCTAAACACTTTTGCATAAGTTTGGCTTATCCGGTAATGATGAAAATCGTCTTTAGCAAAAGCCATTTCAAGAACTTGTATCCAATCATTGACTGTATTCTTTACGAAGAATCCATTTTCTGAATTAACCAATTCAGGCACCGCAGTATTGTTGGTTACTATAGGCCTTCAATCAAAAAAAATTATCAGCCGCGGTGGATATGCATACTCTAATTGAAGTTAAATTTGGGTATTGTTTGAAAAATTATTTTTCGAGGCAGAAGGATATTATTTAATAGTCATTCAGGCGTTATCGAGCTTAGCTTTGAAGAGATATATATAGTCCAGATTGTCCATCGGTTTCTGTTCCATAATCAAATCTCTCAATCTTAAATCCGCTTTGTTCTATTAAATTTTGGAAGTATATTCTATTATATCTTACACAATGTAAGGGCAAGGTCCATTTCATTCGATAGTTCTCCGGATTTTCAACCTCATTGGCAACGTGATCTTCAATAAATGCTGTAAAAAATATTTTTCCAGTTGGAGCCAATAAAAATCTAAATTCATGTAAGTATGAACAAACATCGCCATGCTTCAAATGTGAAAAGACAGAATATAGGTAAATGAAATCAAACTTCCTTTCATATAAAAAAGCTAATGCAGCTGTAGTCTTTACACCTTCCTTGTTATATAATTCATTTTGCATGTTAATTAACTCAAACCTAAAGTTTGGATAATTAAAAGAAATATTTCTTTTGCACCATGCTATGGCTCGTGTGCTTACATCTACCCCATAATATATTTTCAGATCAGAGCATTTGATTGTTAAACCTATAGCCAACCTACCCACACCACAACCTACATCTAATATAGCACTACCACTAGTTAGCCCCATTAAGTCTATCAAACGATCAGCTTCTTTAAAAGCAGAATTAAAGTAATGGTTATTATTGTGGAAATCAGTGCCGCAGTATCTCAAATATTTTGCCGGCAGAATGACGTTTTTGTAAATGATGGTATCAGGAATAAGAGAGTGATAAATTTTCTTTAATGTCTTGATCAGTCCGTCAACTTTCACGTTTAAGTTTATTGTTTTAAGGCGTATTATGTAAATTACAAGATATTGTTAATTCTCTTTTGGTACGCATACAGTTTTTGAATGGCACCCATCACTTAATGGTTATATGCTCAGATCTGAGAAACCTAAATCGTTAATGGAATCAAGGGCTATTTCTCACAAATGCAAAGTAAATCGAGACAATGTTCAATATTTTCTTTAACAATAAAATAATCTTCAAGACTGTATTTATTTTGGAAGTTTATTTCATTTCTCTTTGAATCCTTTTTACTTAGCATTCGTTCCAGAATCTTCTTAATTACATCAGGAATAAGAGATCTTAAATTTAATGGATCCATTGATATTTTTCTTTGAATTCTGGCGATTCTTTTAAATTCAAATTCTCTGATGTCTTTTTTTGCTTGTATTCCCAAAACAGTTACTTTGCTATAGAAAATCATTAGTAGCTGTTCTAATTGCTGCGGACTGTATTCTCTTACATGATATTTGTTATATGGTCTTTGTCTATCCTTCAACCTGGTAAGCCGGTTAGGTGTTGTAAGAATAAAAATTCCAGGAGGCTTAAGAACTCTATTTATCTCTGAAATATAATTCCTGTCATCATCTATATGTTCGATGACCTGAAAAGATATCGCTGCATCAAAAGTGTTATTGTCAAACGGTATTTTCTTACCGTCGTAATACTGATAAATACAGTTTTCCGAACTATATTTTTCCGAAGCATAAACTATTAAATCACTGTCAACATCTAATCCAACAATCTTCTTTACATTACTAGAAATCATCTTTGTTCCGTAGCCCTCTCCGCATCCAACTTCTAACAAATTATCCTCGGAACTTAATTTA
>MWVX01000170.1_pt1 | contig 18398 bp, 15 predicted proteins | sample 1047311 | NCBI WGS metagenome assembly MWVX01 (sample SAMN06349984, study PRJNA376086) | soil metagenome | isolation source: MtG-4 sample Antarctic (ecotone) soil | place: Antarctica | collected 2015-01-13 | reverse complement strand
CCTTTTTTTCTACCAAATCACGGTGCATGTAACTGACTAATGCAGGTGGGCCGCCAAAGCCAGTAGTGCCTAATTTCAAAAAATAAACGCAAAGGTCTTTAAGTGTATAAGCCTTTTGAATAGTTACTGTTGCGGATTCCATGTGTGTTTTTCAGTTTTTACGTATTTGGCCCCGCTATATAAAGCATCATACAACTTCATTCCGATTCCTAATTGCTCATGGTCATTTTTATAGTTGTAAGAAAGCCGGGCTGATATAGCCCAAAGCCTGCCGCTTGCGGAGCCATATCAAAGCGGGCCGTATCAGCTCCCCGAACAATGTCAGCTAATTGGAGTAAGGCAGGATCTGTTAACTTAAGTTTATGGAGAATAAAATCAAAAGTGCATTTCTCGCCGTAGTGAAAATATTCTGCACCGGGAATGTCATAAGGAATAGCATTCAGTTTCTTTGCTTCAGTAATTACACTTTCATTCGTGACGTAAATAAAATCGGCGCCCGGATCTACAAACTGTTTAAGGAGCCATGGACCCGCAATCTATCTATTTTAGGACGTTCTCTTGTAATCATTTCATAATTGATCATTCATTTACAAACGTTTATTAGTTCAACGCTTTTAAAATTTTGCGGAATTAACCCTGGATTTTTTGTAGTTTTTATTAATAATTTAATAAAATTAATGAGGTTCAGAGAATTTTGATGGGTCAGATTTTATTGTGTCTTTAGTCGTTGTAGAATCCACTTTGGTGGTGTTTGTCTCCTTACTTGCATTATTACAACTTACAGCCATTAAAAGGAAGCAAATAAAAACCGGAAGAAAAAAGTTGAGCTTTTTCATAAATAAGAAATTTTAATTTTATAATGGTATTTGAATTTGCGTGAATAAAATAGAACTTAATAACTTGTGGTATCTGCTTTACTTTTTGTTAATTCATCATGGTAATAAATATTTGAATGAATCAAGCACGTAACTGCCGTCCTTTTTAGATGGTTCTCTCGTAATCCATTTCTTTGTTACTCCTTACAAAGTGTAAACCATTCATAATCTCCATTTGCTGTATTTAAAACACCAAAATTACTATCCTTCAGTTTATAATATTTTCCCCAAACAGGTTTAAAGCTCTTTTCATTTGGATCATTCGAATATATTTTTCCATTTTTCAAGGTGCCCGTAATTACATCTACATATTCTTTATAAAGCCGGGTAATTTTTATACTGCTTCCAATTATAAGTATTTTGTATTTAGTTTTTGCAGAGTTAGAACAATATATTTTTTCTTTTGGTGCACTATTTTTGTTTGTTTTTTTGGAGATTTTATCTATTACTATATATGGATACAGATCAATGCGCTGGATTGAATAATTAAGGGTGTAAAAGAAAAAGAAAAGAAGCAAAAAAATGTTTTTCATAATTTTTATTAATTAAAACACAAACCTCCAGATAAGCTTTACTGCTGCAGTTGAAACTCCTGGCTCGGAGAACTTAAAATTACGAAGCTTGTCATATCCGCGGTTATAAACAACAAACAAATCGCTTCCGGGTTTAGGAATCCAATGCACCCTGAAGTTGCCGAGCATAAAATCATCCAATGAATTCCACTGAACAAAGAATGCAAAATCAAGATTTGGATTAAAGGCATAGTTTGCATATTGCGCCAGTTCATTCGTAATCAGTGATGTACTGGAAATAACAATATGATTATTAATAAAATCCGTTCTTAAGTTAAGATGCTTACTCATATTGATCCCTAACGAGGTTTCAATTGATTTTATTTTTCCACCATAAAATCCACCCCACCTGTAAGAGCCGTCCGCCCATAATCTTCTTCCCTGAAACGTACCCAGTTGTACTTCCTGCCTGTACATCCAATATTTACCTTTTGGAACATTTAAATTAGTTGACAGATTAAATAGTTCATCTACCCGTTCATATTGTTGATACAAATTGTATTCAAACCGTTCACCACTTTTGGTAAAAAAGCCAAGTGGCCGGCTTTCATTAAAAAATGATTCTAATTCACCTGTACTTGCTGTTCTATAAAGTTCAAAGCCCCAAGGCCTAAAATACATTTTTCTAATGCCGTATTTGGTAAACCATCTTGGGGTGAACCGAAAGTTCCAGGTGAGGTTATATAAATTTTTACGGTTAAAAAAACCAACGGAAGGATTATAGGTTTCACCAACACCGCTTACACCAATAAAATGATCAATAAGGTCATTGGGATAATCAATAAAAAAACGCCAGGCATAATTATCTTTTTCAGAAAGATGCTTATCAAAACTTTGTGTAGCTAAACCTGCAATAATTAAGTTTTTATTTTTTAAAAAATTAGAAGTAGAATAAGCGCCATCAATCCCCGCTACCTGGTTACTTATGTCTTTATTTTGTTTGTTCGTAAAAATTGCACCTATGTGCGATTGAGCGCCTATATCTCTTTTATAACGTGCTACTGTGTTATTAGTGGAAGAAGTCAGATCTGTTCCACCGGTTTGAATGTTGAGAATTCCAATATTGTTCGATCCTATTTTTCCAAAGAGACGTCCCCCTGCAATTATTGGCACAGAGCGAAAGTTTTCAAGCCCTATTTGTCTTGTATAAAACACTTCATTATTGTTCCCCAGGTAGAACTGAAAATTTTGAAAACCTTCTAAAAAGAACTCCCGTTTTTCGGGATAAAATAAATTGAACCGCGAAAGGTTTACAGCAATCCGGTCTGCTTCCACCTGTGCAAAATCAGTATTGGCAGTAAGGTTCATCTTCAGTGTAGGACTTAAAATAATATTAAAATCACCTCCCAACTTACCTGTATAAGAAGTATTATCATACCTTTTTTTATCAAAGCCCGCCAGGCCGTAGGGCTTAAGCTCAAACCGTTTAGCGTAACCGATATTTTTAAGACCAGTAAGTGTTCCTGCTTGAGCTATATTTTCCAGTTCATAGTTCCGGTCCCAACCTTGCCATAAAACCTGTTCGTTTTTATGCCTGATGTTTCTTTCAAAGTTTATAGCCCATGTATGAACTGAATCTTTTTTGAATTGAAGCGTGTTAAATGGAATCCTGATCTCTGCAAACCACCCTTCATCCGTAATATTTGTTTTTGCATCCCACACACCATTCCAGTTAATATTGGAACTTTCCTGACCTGACACTAATAAATCTGCCCGTGCTCCATTAGGGTTAATGATAAATAAATAGCCATTTCTCTTATCATTAAACGGGCTAATAATAACTTCAAAATTATCTTCAGTATCATATTCAAAATCTCTTTGAAGAAACTTTGCTACGATTTTGTCTTGTGCCTGGTAGCACCATACGCCTATGTACAAAGCAAGCTCATCATATACAATTGCAACTTTGGTTTGTTCTGTAGATGGTTTTCCAAAATCAAGTTCACGTTGTGTAAAATTGTTTATAAATGGAGCAGTAAGCCAAACAGGATCTAAAAGTTTACCATCAAAGTTTATTTTGTCAACTGTTATAGCTTGTATTGTATCAGGTGTACTATGTTGAGCAATAGCCTTCCCTAAAAAACTCAAAAACAATAAGATGAATATCATGCTCTTACCCCAGCGCTTTACTTGCACTGCAAATCCTGGTTTATTTCCCTCTGGTAGTTCAACTCTCATTATTTATTTTAATGACTGTATTGCAAGTTCATCAAAAAAAGTTTGGGCATCTGCTTTTGTCCAAACCCCTACCAGTCCACCTTCTTTAAAAGTATCGTCTTGCACTTTGAATAATTCTTTGCCGTCAAAAAGTACGGTAAACATATTTCCTTGTATACTAACCTTTAATGTATGCCATTTTGCTGTTTCCATAGGAGCGTCCACTCCATAAGTTCTGCCTTTACCAACAAGAGGCAGGTCTTTTCTTTTACCATTCTCCACTTTGTACAATACAACATTTTTTTCTAATGGATTTGAACGAACGATATAGTAGTTATTCTTATCTATGTATCTCCACACCAATCCGCCACCCTGGTCCTCTTTACCCGCTACAGCCTTTAACCTTACCTGCAGTTGAAGGTCTTGATATACAAGTTTATCGTTTACACAAATATTGAAAGTACTGCCCGAATTAGCGGCGCTTTGTTTTAATAATTTATTATTTTCCTCTGTTACAATCGCCCATTTTCCGGTAGGGGAAACCCAGTCTTTAGGTAAACTCCCTTCTGCACTTTCTTCAAAGGTTAAGGTTGTATCAGTATTTATGACCCGGTTTTCAGTGTTTAATTTTGCGATTGTATCAACGCTGTTATTAGCATTCGTGTTGTTATTTCCGCAGGAAAGCAATAGGTACATTGCATTAAATAATAGTAAGGATTTCATGTTATGCTGTTTTAAGTTGATAAAAAAGATATGACTATAATTTTAGTAAAGTTTTTAATAACCATTATTTCTATTTCTTAGCTGCACCGCTTTTTTCTTTGCATTAATCAGTTACACTTCCATAAACTCCTTTACAAATGAATTGTCTGAATTAATGGAGTTTGCCGGCGTTCCGTAATAAGCAATCGCACCTTCGTTCAGCAGGATTATCTTATCGCTCATTTCCATTGCTTCCTTATGGTCGTGGGTAACATAGAGTATTGAAATATTTTTATCTTTCACTAATTGTTTTATCCGTTTGCGCATTTGTGTTTTCAGTTTCACATCAAGGTTGGCAAGTGGCTCATCCATCAGCAATAATTTTGGTTGCAGTACCATACTTCTTGCAAGCGCTACTAACTGTTGCTGCCCGCCTGATAGTTGATGCGTATAGTTGTTTTTCAAATCAGCAATCCCGAACTCATCTAACATTTGCATAATTATGCTTTTGTAATCAGGTATTTTCTTTTGCTTCAAACCAAATTCAATATTTTGATAAACAGTAAAGTGAGACCACAATGCAAGGTCCTGAAAAATAAAGCCAACATTTCTTTCATGCGGCGGAACAATAATTTTCTTTCCTTCGGAAACAATTTTGCCGTTAATAGCGATGCTTCCTTCGTCCGGTTTCTCTAAGCCTGCAAGCAGTCGTAATAATGTAGTCTTGCCACTGCCGGATTTACCCAGAATGGTAGTAAACAAATTTTCTTCATTCACTTCAAATGAAATATTGCGCAGCACTGTTTTGTTGCCAAACAGTTTTGTGCAATTTGTAAATTGTATCACCGGCTCTCTCTCCATTGCTGATTGAATAACATCTTTTTAGCGAAAAGCATACATAATAAAACTACAATGGTAAACAGCAATGCCACCAAACTCATTCCGCTTACAAGTTGCTGAGGTGCATTGGCAGTTCTTGTAAAAATAGTAACCGGTAATAAGGATGTGCCGGGCGGATAAATCATAATTACTGTGGGCAATTCATTAAGACATAAAATCAAAATGATAAAGAACGAAGTGAATAAAGCCTCCCCCAATAATGGCAAAGAAATTTTTCTGAAAATATAAAATGGTGTAGCCCCCATCATATACGCAGCATCGGTAAATGAAACCGGAATTTGCTGAAGGCTATCAGAAATAATCTTTACAGAAATGAAAAGAAAGCGAGCCGTGAATGCAATGAGTATGATAAGCATTGAAGAATAAATGAAATTGAGCGAAGGGGTATTATAAAAAAGGATGAGCGAAACACCTATTACGATGGCAGGAATTGCAAACACAAATAATAACATTGTTTGAAGAAATTTGAATTTGAACTGAACCGTCAGCCAGGAGAAAATCAATCCAAACAGTGTTACAATGAATGCTCCTGCAACTGCAATAAATAAACTATTCTTTACAGACGGAAGCAGCATTATTATGATATCAGCGAATGGCGTTCCTGCTGTTGAAAAGGTTTGAGCTGTAAGAAGAAGAACCGGCACAAGTACAGTAAGAATAATATAAAGTACAGCAAATACAAGTGGAGTAGTCTTGTTACGCAGTTCAAAAACCCTGAAGCGAAAATTTCTTTTACCAAAGGAAAAAAAATGTTCCGATGTTAAGTATTTCCTTTCAGGCAACAACAGCAAAAGGCAGATGGCAGTGAGAATGAGCGATTGTGTTGCAGCAAATGAATAATTATAAAAAGCTGAAAATTGAGTAAATATTTCTGTAACAAATACAGGGACTGAAAGGAAGGAAGGCACAGCAAACTCCGACAGCGACAAAATAAAAATAAGGATGAAAGATGAAAACAATGCAGGACGAAGTAAAGGCAGAATAATCCTGAAAAAAACATTTTTGTATGATGTGATCATCATCCCGGCTTCTTCCATTGCTGCATTAATATTTATTAAACCATTTTGAATGATAAATGCTGCAAGCGGTGTGTAAATGGTGGTGAGAATAAAAACAACCGCAGGCAAACTGTAAATTAAATTTTTATACATGCCGGCAAAAAGCCATACATCATTCCAGGCTACACAAATCACATACGAAGGCAATAGCAATGGAAGCAGTAACAATAAACGAAGCGCTTTTGAAAATGGAATAGTTGTTTTGGAAAATAAAAATGCAAAGCAGCCACCCAGCAGCACCGATAATAAACCAACAGAAATTGAAATGATTATACTGTTGCCAATACTTTGTAACACATCTTCCTGAAGAATGGAAGTAATACTTTGACCGGCTGTACTCCCTTCTTTAAAAATTGCACTGAACAATAAAACGATCAATGGCACCACCACAGCAACAAAAAAAAATCCTGCTGCTGAAAGCAGTATAGCCTTGTTGTTTATTGCCCTGCCCATTTTTTGAGATATTCTTTTATCTGTTCAGATTTTTGTGCTACTGCGGCATAATCAACTTTCATCGGAACAATTTCATCTAAAGAAGGAACAGTGGCGGGCACTGCAACTCCTTTGTGAAGGGGCATTTGTGCACAACTTTCTGCCAACATTTTTTCTGTTTCAATCGAAAGCAAAAAGTCCATCACCTTTTTGCCATTTTCATTGTTCGGAGAATTTTTAATAAGCGAAACTGTATTGGGAACAATAAGATTTCCGAAACCATTTTGGTCAAGAAAAATTGCTTTTACAGGTGCACCTTCTTTAATGGCTTCATTTGCATCATCAGTATCTGTTAATCCCATTTGCACTTCACCCGTCGCTACTTTCTTTTTTACATCACCGTTGCTTGAGGCAATCACTACTCCATTCCTTTTTAAATCTTCCATAAACTGTTTTGCTTTCTCATCACCCAACTGTCCAAATATTGCAGCCATATGAAAAGAGGTGGTTCCAAAAAGCGGGTTAGCAATAGTAAACTTGCCTTTGTATTTTTCATTGTTAAGGTCAAGAATAGAAGAAGGAATATCCTGAGGCTTTACTAAGTTGGTATTAACCAGAAGCACCCTTGCACGGGAAGAAAATCCAATCCAGTTATACTCTTTATCAATAAACACTTCATTAATACCTGATGCAGCAGGCGAACGATAAGTTTCCGTAATTCCTTTTTGCTTCAATACATCTGCACGCATAGGATCTCCACTCCAGAATACGTCACATTGGGGATTATTTTTTTCGGCAATCAAACGGTTTAGCACTCCCGTAGATTTTGTTTCTTCAGTATCAAATACAGCGTTCACCTTAATGCCTGTTTGCTTTTCAAATTCTTTTAAAACAGGTTCGCTGAAAACCTGGTCAACACTGGTATAAACAACCACTTCGTTATTGCTTTTATTATTACAGGCAAAGAGAAAGAGAGTAATGAAAAGAAAAGGAAATGTTTTTGTCATAGTAAGAAGTGGTTTAACAATAAATAAGTAAGCGGCTGTATTCTAATGCTTAGGAATAGGTATTTATTTAGTGGTGGTATCTCTAATAAATCGGATGGATTTAACGCTGTATTTAATAGTGGCAGTAAGCGCTAACCTAACATTAACCATTTAATGCATACCCATATTTGTCTTCTTCGCTTTCTTCGTACCTGTTTGATTTAAAGCAGCTCTTAAACCTTTTGCAAGTTGTTCAGCATTACCAATACCCCAATAGTGTAAAAAGAAAATACGTGGCTTTTCATGCACCATGTGGTTATGTACAGCTACTACTTCAATTCCATTTTCAACTAATGCTTTTATTACAGGTGCAACTTCATCTTCAAGCATGGTAAAATCACCGGCAACGGCAGCATTATCAGGTGTGCCCTGGAAAGCAGCCCATGTATTGAAACCTAAAAAATTTGTAACAGGAACACCATGTTCAGTAAGCTTTACATCAGGTCGTCCGATAGTGTATTTATAAACTCCCTTGCTCATTTCAGCTTTATATCCTAATATTTCATCCAGCCTTTTTGTATCCAATGTATTAGTAACTGCTTCAGATGATGCTGTACCTTTGGAAGGGTCACCACCTCTTAATTCTTTAACCTTTTCTAAAACAGCTTTAGCTTTTTGACCCATCATTTCTACACTGCCTGAACCTCCAATGTGCATATACATTACATTTGGATGATTACGTACAAAATGGTTATGAATAGCTGTGATAGTTAATCCTTGCTTTATAACCTCCTGTTGCACTGGTTTTAAATCTGTTTCAGTTATTATAATATCACCCATTATCATCGCTCCATCTTTTGAAGACGTAAAAGCTACCCATGTGCCTAATCCCATTGGAGGAATTATTTTAAATTCATCTACCATTATACTCAAGTCATTTTGAGGTATGGTTACTTTATACTCACCGTTATTAGATTTCCCTTTCATTCCCATTATCCGTTCAATGGCACTGGTATCAACAGCTTTTTGTGCTTTTAAACCTTGAGTAAAAGAAGCAAGACATATCGTGAATAATACAGCATGTAAACATTTTTTAGTTGGAATATCCTTTTCATAGTTATTAATTATAGTGAAAAAGAAAGCAAGTTACGCCGCCTTTTCAATGTAGTAATACAGTAAAATAAATACTTTCGTAATCGTAATTGTATATTATCAACACGAATGGCAACCTACCATCAGTATGGAAGAAAAGAATATCAATCCGGCTTACACATTAAAACAGTTAGTACAATACTTTTTCAAACTTGGTTATGCAGGCTTTGGCGGTCCGGTTGCATTGGTAGGTTATATGCACCGGGATTTGGTGGAAGAAAGGAAGTGGATAAGCGAAGAAGAATACAAAGACGGATTAGCATTATCACAGCTTGCCCCAGGACCATTAGCAGCACAGTTAGGTATTTATTTAGGCTATGTACACTATAAAAAATTAGGTGCAACGCTATGCGGATTAGCATTTGTAATTCCATCTTTTATAATGGTTGTACTTATTGGAATGGCTTATAAAATGTTTGGTGGTCTACCTTGGATGCAGGCAATCTTTTACGGTGTAGGTGCAGCAGTGGTAGGTATTATAATAATGAGCAGTTACAAACTCACAGAAAAATCAATAAGCAAATTCAACGCAAAGTCTATCACTCAAAATTGGTTGTTATGGGCATTTTTTATTATAGCAGCAGTTGTAACCATTATCACACAGCAAGAAGAAGTATTAATATTTGTTATAGCAGGGCTGATTTATATGTTTTTAAAAGCACCGCCAAAATGGATTAAGAAACCTTCTGTTGCAAATTCCTTACTACTCTTTCAAATAGGCTTTTGGGATTTTGAATTAAATACACTTGGTAAAATAGCATGGTTCTTTACAAAGGCAGGTGCTTTTGTTTTTGGTAGTGGTTTAGCAATTGTACCTTTTTTACATGGTGGAGTTGTGACAGAATACAAATGGTTAACTGAACATGAGTTTATAGATGCAGTTGCAGTAGCGATGATAACACCAGGACCGGTTGTTATAACCGTAGGTTTTATTGGTTATTTAGTAGCAGGCTTTCCGGGTGCAACAGTAGCTGCTTTAGCAACCTTTCTACCATGTTATTTATTTACAATCTTGCCTGCACCTTACTTTCAAAAATATGGTAAAAACCCAAGCATAAAAGCATTTGTAGATGGCATAACAGCAGCCGTTGTAGGTGCATTAGCAGGGGCAGTAATTGTTATTGCCATTCGTACAATCAAAGACATTCCAACAGCATTAATAGCGATTGCATCAATCATTCTTTTGCTAAGAACAAAAAAAGTAAAAGAGCCACAAATAATATTAGTAGCTGCAGTCCTCGGTCTAATTCTAAAACTTTTGCTTTAACCGACTTATCAGCAAGGTTTTCCGCTTCAAAGCCTCGTTACGTTGCATCGCAAAATACCTGCTATCCTTACTTTCCTTACCTTTGCATTTCATGCGCAGGTGGTTTCAAAAAATATTACTGTTTATTGCTGTAGCAACAATTGTTGGGCATAGTTCTTTGCCCCACCAACACCATGCACAAATTGAAAAGGTTGCTCACCACGACCACCACCAGGAAGAACAAGGAACAGGCACACATCACCATGACCATGATGAAGACAAAGATGAAGACCACAGCTTATTTTCCTTTGCTCAATTAGACGAGAACTTTGTTCCCGGAAAATTCCAGGACATCCGTATTGAACTTCCTATAGTTTACCTGCTAACTCCTATAATTACTATCCACTATAGTCTTTTCAGGGAAAAGTCAAAAACTCACTTTGGCTTTTACAAAGAATATCCGCCACCCGGCAATTACTTATCACAACTTCCTTCCAGAGGTCCGCCTTCACTTAGCAACATGGCATAGCCGGTTGCATCCGCATTTCTATTAGTCAACATTTCCACTCACTTAAATTATCACATGAAAAAGATATTCTTTTCAGGGTGCTTATCTGTACTCCTGTTTTTTATAGTTGCTTGTAACGACAATGCAAAAACTGATACCCATAAACACGATGATGGCACAACCCATGAAGCACATGATACAGTAAAGCCGGTACAGGAACAATTTAATGTAACAGACACAACACATAAAGACACAACAGGCAAAGAGCATACACACAAAAAAGGCGAGAAACATTCGCACTAACAATTCATTAATAACGTGGATGTGTAAAAACATTCACCTTACAACATCATTCATTTCTCAAATTTTCAATCATGAAACAATTGATTGCATTATGCTTATTAATTATAAGCATAGCAGCATGTAAAGGCAAAGTATCAGAAGAAGGAAATAAAAAAGAAGAATTACAGCCTTTAGCTTATACATTATACACTGGTAAATCAGAACTTTTTGTAGAGTTCAAACCTTTGGTTGTAGGGCAAACTTCTAAGTTTGCTGCACATCTTACCAAGCTGGGTGAAAACTTCCTTCCATACACCGAGGGCACAGTAACAGTTAGTTTAATACAAGGTGATAAAGGCTTAAAGAATACAGCTACTGCACCAGGTTCTCCCGGTATTTTTCGTTTGGCTTTGCAGCCAACACACGCTGGCGTAGGCAAACTTGTTTTTGATATACAGACCAAGGAGTTTACCGACCAGATTATTATTGATAGTGTAGAAGTATATGCAGACGAAAAGACAGCTATTGCAGCACAACCGGTAGAGGCAGGAGGCAGCGACATATCTTACCTGAAAGAACAGGCTTGGAAAGTAGAATTTTCCAATGCTCCGGTACAACGGGAAACAATGTTTGATATAGTAAAAGCAACAGGTGAAATACTTTCAGCACCAGGTGATGAAGTAACCATAGCAGCCAAATCAAACGGAGTAGTAAAGTTTGCAGGCAATACGAATGTTTCCGGCGCAGCCGTTGGTTCCGGGCAAGCCATGTTTACAATTACAGGTGGGGAAATACCCGTAGAAAATGTGGCTGCAGCCAAGCAAACAGCAAGAGCAGAATTAACCACTGCACAAACCGAATACAATAGAGCAAATGAGTTAATAAAAGATAAGCTGATAACACAGGGTGAATTTCAAAACGCTAAACTACGTTTCCAGAATGCACAAATTGCTTTGAATAACCTTAACAGGAACTACAGTGAAGGAGGTAAAAGCCTTTCATCTCCTATTAAAGGTTTTATTAAAAACATATTAGTTAGTGAAGGTCAGTTTGTATCAGCAGGACAGCCCTTAGCAACCATCACTAAAAACCAAAAGCTGGTATTAAGAGCCGATATATCGCTGAAAGACGCCGACAGGATAAGCAGCATTCAGGAAGCAAACTTTACCATCATTCAAAACGAACTTACCTACAACACAAAAAGCCTGAATGGAAGATTGATGTCTATTGCAAAAACAACAGGAGATAACACTCCATTTATTCCGGTACACTTTCAAATAGATGCAAGACCCGGCATTCTTCCTGGTTCTTTTGCAGAAGTTTATTTAAAGACAATTCCTATTTACAATGCGTTAATAATTCCAACATCAGCATTAATTGAAGAACAGGGAATTTTTTACGTGTATGTACAAACTGAAGGTGAAAGTTTTCAAAAGAGAGAAATAAAACTGGGTGCAAATGATGGCGAAAAAGTGCAGATACTTTCAGGTGTGAATGAAGGTGAGAGAATAGTAACCAAAGGTGCATATCAAATAAAATTATCACTGGCAAGCGGCGCATTACCGGCTCATGGTCATGAGCACTAAGGTGAATGGTGAATGGTGAATGGTCAATAGTGAATAGTGAATAGTCAATGGTGAGTGGGCGAAGGGTGCAACATTATTCATAAATAAATTTTTAAACATCATGTTTTTAAAGTTAAATCATCAAAAGCTTGACGTGTATCAGGCTTCAAAAGTTTTTGTACTTGAATGCTATAAATTAACCAAGTCCTTACCGGTAGAGGAAAGATTTGGAATGATAACACAAATCAGACGTGCTGCATTGTCTGTTCATTTAAATATTGCTGAAGGTGCTTCAAGAAAATCGGAAGTGGAACGAAAGAGGTTTTATGAAGTGGCAAGAGGTTCAATGATTGAGATAGATGCGGCACTTGATATAGCTCATGAATTGGATTATCTCCAAAATATCAATCTTGATGTTCCTGGAGAAGCTATGATAAGCTGCTTCAAATTACTAACAGGTTTAATAAACTCAAAAATGAAAGATGAATAAGGATATCAAAGTACAAGTGAGTGACACAACGATGTTTAATAGTAGTACATCCGCTTGTCACCAAAAAAACATTCACAATTCAACATTCACAATTCACTATGCTTAATCGAATAATACAGTTTTCATTACATAACAGGCTGCTTGTTATGGCAGCATCGGCACTGTTGCTGTTTATGGGTGCATACACTGCATCAAACATGGAGGTAGATGTATTTCCCGACCTTACAGCGCCTACCGTTGTAGTGCTTACAGAAGCTCATGGTATGGCTCCTGAAGAAGTAGAACGCCTTGTAACTTTTCCTGTGGAAACAGCAGTGAATGGTGCAGGAAATGTAAGACGGGTAAGGTCTTCTTCATCAGCAGGTATCTCTATAGTTTGGGTGGAGTTTAATTGGGGTACAGAAATATACAGGGCAAGGCAGATAGTCAGCGAGAAAATGAGTGTTGTGGCTAACCAGTTACCATTCGGGGTAAGCGCTCCTGTTATGGCTCCTCAATCTTCCATAATGGGAGAAATTATGCTGATAAGCGTTACAGGTACAGCAACAAATAAAATGGATGTTCGTACCATCTCTGATTGGAACATTCGTCCATTGCTTTTATCCATCGGTGGCGTATCACAGGTGGTAGTTATTGGTGGTGAGTTTAAACAGTTTCAAATATTGGCTTCCCCGCAAAAGATGAATTACTATAACATTTCACTCAATGAATTATTAAAGGCATCAGAAGAAGCTAACCAAAATGCAGCAGGAGGCTTTATGAGTGAATACAGCAACGAATATATTGTAAGAGGAATAGGCAGAACGAATGATTTGAATGAATTAGGAAGGTCTGTAATCAAAACAGTAAATGGAGTACCTATAAAAATTGAGGACGTTGCAGAAATAAAAATTGGTTCAGCTATTAAAATTGGTGATGGTTCATTAAAAGGTACTCCTGCCGTGATAATGACGGTAATGAAACAACCGGGAACAAATACATTAGAACTAACTAATAAAATTGATAAAGCGCTTATTGAACTAAAGAAAACATTGCCACAGGATTTACAGATAAACACTCAAATATTCAGGCAGGCAGACTTTATTAATGCATCTATTGGTAACATCCAAAAAACATTATGGGAGGGTTCTTTATTTGTGGTAATCATCTTGTTTTTGTTCCTGATGAACTGGAGACCAACAGTCATTTCATTAGTAGCTATTCCTGTTTCATTGCTTACAGCAATTCTTGTGTTAAAATGGTTTGGCTTTACTATAAATACCATGAGCTTAGGAGGCATGGCTATAGCTATTGGCGCTTTGGTAGATGATGCAATTATTGATGTAGAGAATGTTTTCAGAAGATTGAAGCAGGATGCAGCCAAACCAGCGGAAGAACGACAAAATAAATTAGAAGTTATTTTTAATGCCTCGGTTGAAATACGAACATCAATCATTAACGCAACATTTATTATAATTACCGCATTTGTTCCGTTGTTTTTTTTATCGGGAATGGAAGGCAGGTTATTAGCTCCACTGGGCATTGCTTTTATCGTTTCCCTTTTTGCTTCACTTATTATTGCCGTTACATTAACACCTGTATTGTGCAGTTACTTATTGACAAATGAAAAAATGTTGCAAAGACAACATAAGGAAAGCTGGTTGGTTCGTAAGCTAAATGCAGCTTATGAAAGAACCTTGATAAGAGCGATGAAACACAAGAAGTTAATTATTGCAACAGCCCTTGCTTTATTCATTGGAGCAATGTTATTGTTTACAACATTAGGCAGAAGTTTTTTACCGGAGTTCAATGAAGGTTCATTAGTAGTTAGTGTTACTAGTCTGCCAGGTATTTCATTAGAAGAAAGTAATAAGATTGGAGCAAATGTTGAAAAGACATTACTTACCATACCGGAGGTAAGAATAACAACAAGAAGAACAGGCAGGGCAGAATTAGACGAACACGCCCAGGGTGTAAATGCTTCTGAAATAGATGCACCATTTGTTTTGAAAGACAGAGACCGTGAAGAGTTCATGAAAGAAGTAAGAGAAAAGTTAGCAGGCGTTTCAGGAGCAAATATTACAATAGGTCAACCAATCGGACACCGGATAGACCACATGCTTTCAGGAACACGAGCTAACATAGCTATCAAGATTTTTGGAACTGATTTAAGTACACTGTTTACACTGTCCAATCAAATAAAAACCAGCATTGAAGGCACAGAAGGTTTGGTTGATTTAAGTGTAGAGCAGCAGGTACAAATACCACAGGTGCAGATAAAAGCCAACAGGGATATGCTAAGTAAATACGGCATTACTATTGGCGAGTTTGCAGAGTTTACAGATGTTGCATTTGCAGGTGAGAAGGTTTCAGAAGTTTACGAAGGCAGCCAGCGTTTTGATATGGTATTACGTTTTGATGAAAGCAACAGGGGAAATCTTGAAAGAATAAGTAACACTTTAATTGATGCAGGAGTTGGTCAGAAGATACCATTAAACTATGTGGCAAATATTGTTTCAACAACAGGTCCTAATACAATCAATAGAGAGAACGTTCAGCGTAAAACCGTAGTATCAGCAAACGTTGCAGGTCGTGACCAAAAAAGTGTAGTAGATGAAATAAGACAGAAGATTCAAAGCAATATCAAATTACCGGAAGGTTACAGGATAGAATACGGAGGTCAGTTTGAAGCAGAAGCAGAAGCATCAAAAACATTAGTGGTTACCTCACTGCTTGCACTGTTTGTAATCTTCTTCTTATTGTACCAGGAGTTTAAGAACATAAAAATATCTTCTATCATTTTATTGAACCTGCCATTAGCATTGATTGGCGGCGTACTAAGTGTATGGCTAACATCAGGTATGTTAAGCATTCCTGCCATCATTGGTTTTATTACACTCTTTGGTATTGCTACAAGAAACGGCATCCTGCTGGTATCACATTACCAGACATTGACTAAAGAAGGAATGCCTTTGTATGATACAATCATACAAGGTTCAAAAGACAGGTTAAGCCCCATTCTTATGACAGCATTAACCGCAGGCTTAGCACTTATTCCTTTGGCAATGGGTGGCGAATTGCCAGGCAATGAAATACAAAGCCCAATGGCTAAAGTAATCTTAGGCGGTTTATTGAGTTCAACATTACTCAACTTGTTTGTTGTCCCGGTGGTCTACTTTTTAGCAAACAGAAAAACAGAAAAAAATAAAGGCATTGAGACTATCAGCAATATTTAACAGCCTTCAGCAGAAAGAGTTTGCCAAGCTATATGCGGCACAAACTGTAAGCTTATTAGGTGATGCGTTTACTTGGGTAGGTATTGCCTTACTTGCTTTTGAATTTGGTGGCGAAAACTCTGCTGCCATTTTATCAACGGCATTAACATTAAGAGTAGCAGCATTTATTCTCTTTGCACCTTATGCAGGCGTGTTGGCAGATAAGTTTAACAGAAGAAAGATTTTATTGATAGCTGATTTTGGGCGCATGGCTTTGGTTACATTATTAGCCTTTGTTAATGCTGAATGGCAGATCTATTTAATTGTTTTCTTTTTGAATGTATTCAGTGCATTCTTTACACCTTCTTTCAAAGCGTCTATACCGCAAATGATAAAGGATAAAGAGAAGTTCGCCCCCGCTATTGCTTTGTCAAATGCTACATACCAGGTGCTTGCCATTATGGGCCCGGGTATAGCAGGCATTGCCGCTGCATGGTTAGGATCAAGAGAAATATTTATCGCAGACAGTATAAGTTATTTGTTATCGGCATTGTTTGTATTATCCATAAGCCGTACGCTATTTTCCGTTAAACTAAAGGCTGTAAAATCAGAAATAAGTATTGGAAAATGGAAAGAGGTTTTGACCGGTACTGTGCTTTTATTTAAAGACCGTGTTATACGCTTTGCGCTATTAATAGAATTTGCCGCGGCCATAGTAGGTGCAAACATATTGGTAAATACAGTGGGCTATGTGAAAGGAATATTGGCACAGGATGATCAGCACTATGGGTGGGTAATGTCTGCACTTGGCGTAGGTGCTGCCATAGGGGCATTCGGTGCTGCAATACTTGATAAAAGCAAAACAAGAAAGTGGTCATTGATTATCGGCGGCTTGATCGTAAGCATCGCAGTACTTCCTGCCAACCATGCATCCTTTTACTTATTAATCTTTTTATGGTTGGTGGCAGGCTTCGGGCAAAACCTGGCAGAGATGCCTTCTCAAATGCTTATTGCCGAGCGTATTCCTTTAGAACAACAGGGAAGAGTATATGGAGCACATTTTGCCTGGTCGCATTTATGGTGGGCAATAGGTTATCCCATTGCCGGGTTTTTAGGAAGCCATTTTAAAAACACCAGTTTTATCATCGCAGGATGCATTGCTCTAAGCGTTCTTATTATTGTTTTTCTAACTCATACATTCAAAAAACAGGTTAATGAAAAATAAATTCACTATATCTATACTTGTTATATTTATAACATCTTCAGCATTTTCACAATCTACAATCAATGATGTTCTTTTATCTGTTGAAAAAAACAACAAAGCAATCCAATCAAACATAAAATATTGGGAAGCAAGAAGAGCAGAATTTAAAACAGGGCTTACACCGTACGACCCACAGGTAGAATATGATTATTTATTTGGCTCACCTGTAGGAGCAGGAAATCAAAAAGATTTTAGTGTAACACAACGTTTAGATTTTCCAACAACGTATAAAAGAAAGAAAGAGTTATCAAAGACACAAATTGCTCAAACAGATTTACAACAAAGCGTGTACAGGCAGGACCTTTTATTACAGGCTAAATTGGTTACACTTCAAATCATTTACTTAAACAGGAAAGATGCAGAGCTAAACAGGAGATTAACGAATACGCAACAGTTAGTAGCCGATTATCAGAAGAAGTTAGACAAAGGTGATGTTATAATATTAGATGTGAACAAAGCCAAGCTGCAATTGCTCAACATCAATAATGAAGTAGCATTAAATAACAACGAAAAACAGGTAGCAACAACCAGGCTTACAGAATTAAATGGAGGTCAGGCAATACAGGTTGTTGATACTACTTATCCTACCATTGTAACAGTCCCTGATTTTGAAACATTAGATAGTTTGATTGAAGCAAACGACCCGATATTGAAAGTATATGAGCAAGAGAAGGAAATCATGCAAAGACAAATAGCGGTGCAGAAATCATTAAACCTACCAAAGATTGAAACAGGCTATCATTCACAAGGCATCTTAGGGCAAAGCTATAAGGGTGTTCATGCTGGCATTACTGTGCCTTTATGGGAAAATAAGAACAGGTTAAAAGCAGCACAGGCAAACTTTGAATATGCTACAAGCAATGCACAGACACACGTTATTGCACACCGATTAGAAAACAAAGGATTTTACGACCAGTTAGCGGTACGTTTAACAGCATTGCTGGCATGACAAAGCCGTATTTCACTTTGTAACAGAGCGTGAAAAAGTTGACCGATACATTCAGATAATGGCTGA
>MWVX01000169.1_pt1 | contig 18406 bp, 17 predicted proteins | sample 1047311 | NCBI WGS metagenome assembly MWVX01 (sample SAMN06349984, study PRJNA376086) | soil metagenome | isolation source: MtG-4 sample Antarctic (ecotone) soil | place: Antarctica | collected 2015-01-13 | reverse complement strand
TATTAGCGCCGCATTCGTCCGCGACCACTGGGCTTTAATCACTAGGAAGCACGGGCTTCGGTTTTCAGGAACACACGGCACGCGCCCGCTCTGGCTTTCAGATGAAGCGTGGCTCGGCTGGCTGATCATTATCGGTTCAATCCCGATCGGCATTGTTGGTTTAGTATTCAAAGACACGATTGAAGGCGCGGGAACAAAAAATCTCTGGGTTATCGCAATAATGCTCGTGTCAATCGCGGTTTTATTAACCTTTGCCGAACTCGTCGGAAAAAGGCGCAAAGAAATCATCGATTTTGGATTGATTGATGCGATTGTCGTCGGTCTCGCGCAGGTTTTGGCGCTCGTACCCGGAGCAAGTCGCTCCGGGTCGACAATTATGGGAGGATTGCTGGTCGGGCAAAAACGGGAAGCCGCCGCCCGATTTTCCTTTCTTTTATCAATTCCGGCGATTACCGCGAGCGGTTTGCTCGAACTCCGGGAAGCGTGGTCGCTGCTGCCGCCTGAAAGTTTTATGCCGCTGCTCGCGGGAACAATTGTTTCGGGTGTTGTCGGATACGCTTCAATCTATTTTTTGCTCGCATTTTTGCGAAAAAGCTCGACCGCGATTTTTATCGGTTACCGCCTCGTACTTGGTGTTACAATTTTAATATTGCTCTGGCAAGGGGTGATAGATCCGCAGATTTAAAGAAAGCGAATTTTATGAATTTGTTTTTGTATTTTCTAATTAACAGATGAAACGCTGGACAATCAAAAAACATAATCACGACGAAGTGAAATTGCTTGCAAATGAACTGAAAGTTTCGCCCGTTACTGCTGCTCTGCTTATTTCACGCGGTTATGAAACCGGAGAAAAAGCTTTCAAATTCCTCAATCCAAACTATTCCGATTTGCACGAGCCAAATCTCTTAAAGGGAATGGAGGAATCTGTCGGGCGGATTTTAAAGGCAATTGAAAATAACGAAAAAATTTTGGTTTGGGGTGATTATGACGTTGACGGAACGACCGGGACGGTGGTTTTGCGAAAGGCTCTCGAAATTTTAGGCGCGAAAACCGGTTTCCACATTCCGCATCGTTTTACGGAAGGCTACGGCATAAATATTCCTGCCCTCGAACAAGCGAAAAACGACGGTTACACCCTGATTATCAGCGTCGACTGCGGCATCAGAGGATTTGAGCCGCTTGCCTGGGCGAAAGAAAATGGTTTGGATGTGATTGTTACCGACCATCACTTGGCGGACGACTCGAAGGGAAATCCGCACGCTTATTCAGTTGTTAACCCGAATCAGGCAGAGTGCGCGTATCCGGACAAAAACCTTGCCGGCGTCGGTGTTGCTTTTAAGCTCGTCCACGCTCTGCTTCGCGAACGAAAGAAAGATAAATATACCAGGGGATTTCTGAAAATGGTTGCCATCGGGACGATTGCCGATGTAATGAGCTTGACGGGCGAAAATCGAACGATTGTTTCGCTCGGGCTCAAGGATTTGCCGAAGGCGGTCAATTTTGGACTCAAAGCGCTGATGGAAGTTGCCGACTGCAATAACGAAATGACCAGTTACGACATCGGCTTTCGCATCGCTCCGCGCATCAACGCCGCCGGGAGAATGGATGCCGCCCGCGAAATCGTTAATCTTTTTGAAGCTGAGACGTTTGAAGCGGCGCGGAATTTGGCGGAAATGCTCGATCTGCGCAATCGTGAGCGTCAAAAGATACAAAAGGAAATTACGGAACTGGCGTTCCTTGAAACGAAAAATATTACAGAGCAAAACTTTATCGTCGTCGCGGGTGAAAATTGGCATCGCGGTGTGATCGGTTTAGCCGCCTCGAAAATTGCCGAAAAACTTTACCGTCCGGTAATCGTGATCTCGATTGAAGAAGACGGTATCGGACACGGCAGTGCGCGCGGTATCGCCAATTACCATTTATTGAACGGAATGGATTCGTGCGCGGAACTGTTTGAAAGTTACGGCGGACATGCTTCCGCCGCCGGGATGCGAATCAAAAAAGAAAACATCGTAGAATTGCAGAGGAAATTAAACGAGCACGCCGGCAGTATCTTATCGCCCGAAGATTTTATTCCTGAACTGAATGTTGACGCCCACGTTTCTTCCGACACCTTGAGTCTCGATTTAGTCGAAGAATTAAAGCGATTCGAGCCGTTTGGGATAGGAAATCCGCGACCGAAGTTTGTTACCAAAGACCTTGTTTTAGTCGGCGATCCCTTTGTGATGAAGGAAAAACATCTGAAGCTGAAGCTTATCAACGACAAAGGTAAACAGTTCGAAGCCGTCTGGTGGGACGGTGTTGACAAATCAAAAAAGCAAACCTTAAAACCAAAATCCCGCATCGAATTGGCTTACACGCCCGAAGCTAACACTTGGAAGGGAAATACGCGTCTCCAGCTTTCGGTTGAAGATGTACGAACCGTTTAGAAACAAAATTATGGATTTAGCAGTCAAATGGCAGGAATTGATAAACAATCCTTTTTTTCGTGATATTCCTTATAAAGTCGAACTAAATAAATACGGCACTATTTTGATGAGTCCCGCTTCCAATCGGCACGGTATTTTGCAGTATAAAATCGGGAGGAAAATCGAAATAGCGAAAAAAAGAGGCATAGTTATTGTCGAGTGCTCCATCTTAACGGGCGAAGGAGTGAGAGTTGCCGACGTTGCTTGGGCATCCGACGAGTTTTTTGCGGAATTTGGCGATAAAACGCCTTATCCGAAAGCGCCGGAAATTTGTGTCGAGGTAATTTCACCGGGGAACAGCCAAGCCGAAATCGAAGAAAAAATTCGTTTGTATTTAGAAAAAGGCGCTTTGGAAGTTTGGATTGTTTCAGAACATGACCAGATAAATTTCTTTACGCACACGGGAGAAATCAAGGTCTCAAAAGTCGTTGAAAACTTTGTTTGATAATGCCGGAAAACAAAACTCAAAAATTAAAAGATTTTCAATTTCGCGCTAAGCTGCCGCTTATCGTACGTGTTTTTGCCATATTTGGATTGGCAGCGACTGTTTTTGCCATCGGAATTGGATTTTACATGGCGCGCAACAACCGCGAGTTTCGGATGAAAGGCTTTCCGACTGAACTTTCAAAAGATGTCGAGGCGGAAGTTATCGGTTATCAAAGACGGGAAATCGAAGGTGATTTTGTCAAATATTTTATCAAAGCCGATAAAGCCACGACATTTACCGACAAGCATCTGGAATTGGAAAATGTATTTTTACAGGTTTTCGATCAAACGAGCGATAACTCAGATAAAATTTCGGCTGTCAAAGCAATTTATATTCCGATGCCGGACGGAACAAAAAATTTTACGGCATATTTTGCGGGAAATGTGGACATCGAGACGCGCGATGCTCTAAAAGTCGAAACCGAACAACTGGCTTATAATAATCAAACCGAGGTTGCAAACGCCGATGAATATATCGAATTTGCGCGCGAAAATATCTCTGGAAAATCAATCGGCGCAATTGTCAAAATACGGGAGCAAACCATCGAGTTAGTAAAAGATGTTGAAATCGTTTCGAGCGATGTAACTAATAGTGAGCAAACGGGTTCGGGCGGTGAACGCGCGCGAATAAAAGCCGGACATGCTTTTTTTGATCAAATGGCGGGAAGAATCCAATTTGAACAAAACGTCAGCATCAACGTCGTTCCAAACAACGGAAACAATGAATTTGCTCAGCCAACCGATATCAAAGCAGATCAGGCAATCGCTTTTTTTACAAACAAAGAATTGAACAAAATTGACTTAAACGGAAATGTTGACGTTTATCAAAAACCAACAAGCGCGAGCGCGAAATGGACAAAAGCAAAAGCAAATCGTGCCCTTGCGAAAATTTCAAAGGAAGTAAAACAACTCGAATTGTTTGAAAATGTTGACATCGAGACAACGATAAATGAAGCGCAGCCAACAAAAATCAAGACTAATTACGCGCTTTACGAAAAGGATGCCGACAAATTCGAGTTGAAAAACGCCGTTGAAATCGTTACCGTTCAAGACAATCAAACAACCAGAATTACTTCGACCGATGCGGTTTATGAGCAATCAAACGGGAAAATTTTTCTTTTCGGCGGCGGCGAAATTACTCAGGGAAACGATTTTTTGAAAGGTGATAATTTAACGGCAGAACTTTTCCTGAACAAAAATCTCAAGAACGTTTTTGTCAAAGGCAACGCTTACCTGAAACAAATCTCTCCCGAACAAACAACGGAAGTTTCTGGTAACGAACTAAATGCGTTTTTCGGCGAAAATCAGCAATTGCAGAATGCCAACGCGAATGGCGCGAGTAATGCGGTTTTGATTCCGGCGCAAACGGGCGAATATTCAAAAATAAATATCTCCGCTCCAAAAGCAATTAAGCTAAATTTTCGCCCGAGCGGTCTTCTTGAGCAGATGTTGACGGAAGGTCGTACGACAATCGCGCTTAATGCGCCGAACAACAACCCGAATTCATCAAACAAAAAGCTAACGGCGGACGTAGTCAAAACGATTTTTCACCAGAACGGAAAAGATTTAGCTGCAGCAGAAACCGTCGGAAATGCAGAATTGTCTATCGAGCCGCTACGCTCGGGGGCGGAAATTTATCGAACCACAATTAATGCGGCGCGTTTTGACTGCGCCTTTGCCGAAAAGGGTAATAATGCTAGAAATTGTTCTGCCGATGGAAATGCCAAAGCCGTGCGATTTCCGACGATTGAAAGCGAAAATCGTGGTAAGCAGAATTTTTCGGCTGAAAAGCTCAACGCAAGTTTTAACCGGCAAACTCAGGACATTGAAAATTTGGAGGCGCTTGGGAATGCAAAGTTTTCCGAACTTGATCGCAATGGAATTGCCGACCGCGTAAGTTTTGCGGCAAGCAATGAAATTATCGCGCTCAGAGGCGGTGAACCGACGGTTTGGGATTCCAAGGCGCGAGCCAAAGCGTCTGAAATTGATTGGGATACGAAACTTGAGAAATCCGCTTTGCGCGGCAAAGTCAGCACCACTTATTACAGCCAAAAACAAACCGGCGGCGCAACCCCGTTCGGTCAAACGAATTCTCCTGTTTTTATTACGTCTGAAATTGCGGAGTTTGATCACCGTGCGGAATCGGCGGTTTACAAAGGAAACGCACGCGCCTGGCAGGAAAATAATTATGTCCGCGCCGACCAACTCGTTATTCAGCAAAAGGAAGGCAAGCTTTTTGGATCAGGTTCGGTGCAGAGTCTTTTATATAATGCAAAACAAAAGTCAAACGGCAAGGAGACTTCGATTCCCGTGTACGCCTCGGCGCAAAAACTGTTTTATACAAAAGACAAAAATGTTTTGCGGTATGAAACGAATGTTGACATCAGGCAGGGCACGGACCGAATTGTTGCCGGCGTAGCGGATATTTACTTAAACGACAAAAATGAAGTCGCTCAAACTGTTGCGGAGAACAATGTCGTTATTACGCAGCCAAAAAGGCGCGCCGCCGGCGATTATGCGCAATATAACGTAGTGGATGAATCGGTAATTCTGCGCGGAAATCCGGCGAAAATTGAAGACGCCGAAAACGGTTCTTCGCAGGGAGCGCAGGTGACGGTTTCGTTAAAAGACAATCGCGTGGTCAGCGAGAGCAAAAATAATCAAGTAAATACCGGCAGAATTCGAACCGTTTATAAAGTTAAAAAACAATAAAATAAACGATCGATTTCAAATGTAAAATTGTGATTAGGGGAAACTCAAAAAAACTTCTAAAATTAACTCCAGTGCAAGTTATTAATACCTTCTAATCAAAAGTGTTTAATTTTTTCAAAAGTAAAAAATCAAGTATGGCTAACGGCAGTAACGGAAATGTTCCTGCCGATTCTCTTTGTGGCGTTCATCTGCAAAAAACATACGGGCGGAGACGCGTGGTTGATGATGTCAATATTTTTGTTTTGCAAGGCGAAGTGGTCGGTCTTTTGGGAGCGAACGGAGCGGGGAAAACTACGACGTTTTATATGCTGACCGGTCTGGAAAACGCGGAAGAAGGGAAAATTTTTTTAAATAACCGAGATGTCACAAAGTTGCCGATGTATCTGCGGGCGCGGCTCGGACTCGGTTACTTGCCGCAGGAGCCTTCGATCTTTCGTAAAATGTCGGCTGAACAAAATATTCTGGCGGTTTTAGAAACGATGAAATTTTCACGAAAAGATAGATTCGCCCGCCTTGATGAATTGTTAGAGGAGTTCGGCGTGTCGCATGTTCGCAAAACTCGCGGTGATGCGCTGTCGGGCGGTGAGCGGCGGCGGGTCGAGATTGCCAGGTGTCTTGCCACCGAACCACGATTTATTCTACTCGATGAACCATTCGCGGGCATCGACCCGATTGCGATTGACGACATTCGCGATATTATTCTTTACCTAAGAAATCAAGGAATCGGAATTTTAATCACTGATCATAACGTCCGTGAAACGCTCGGTATCACAGACCGGGCTTATATTATGGCGGAAGGAAAAATACTGCGCAGCGGTAATCCGCTGGATTTAGTCGAAGACCCGGAAGTTCGACGGCTGTATTTGGGTGAAAGATTTAGTTTGTAGTTATGGTTTTTCACTTTTTAGAAGCCAATCGGTTATAATAAAGCCGGATTTTAATTTTTTTATAAAAATTTTCTGATTAGCTTTAAAAATTCTAAATGTCATCTTTAAGACTCACGCAAAAATTATCTCAGCGAATGGTTTTGACGCCCCAGTTGCGCCAGCGCATTGAGATGCTGCAGATGACGACTATCGAATTAAGTGAATTGATCCAACAGGAATTAGTTGAAAACCCGGTTTTAGATGAAGTTTTACCAGATGAGGAGATTCAGGAAATTTCCGAAAAGATTCTTGACCAAAACACGGACGGAGACGACGGAAATTACGAAAACGGTCACGATAAGGATTTTGATAATTCGTCAAGCCCGGATGATTTAGATAATCAGCCTGTTGATAATGCTTCGGAAAACGTTCAGGACTTAGAAACTGAAAATGAAGATTTTTCAGAAGACAAATCCGACGCGTTTGAAGAGGTAGATTACGGGAGGGAATTTCAAGATTATCTTGACCCGGGTTATAAAACTCAAGAGCTGGAATTTAAGGAAGACGCTCCGAGCTTCGACCAGTTTTTGTCGCGCTCGCCTTCATTGACCGATCATCTCGAATGGCAGCTCAACATGCAGCAAATTAGCGATAAGCTGGAAGAAGTCGCTGTTTGCGTTATCGGAAACCTCGATGAAGACGGTCGCCTGACCGCCACCGATGAAGAAATTGCTGAAATGTGCGAGTGTTCATTTGAGCAGGTTGAACGCGCCAGACAAATTGTGATGCGCCTCGATCCGGTCGGCTGCGGCGCGAGGAATGTTAAAGACTGTCTGTTTGTTCAATTGGTAGTTAACGGCGAAGGCGAAAGTTTAGCTTCCCGGTTGGTTTTAAATCATCTGGAAGACATCCAGCCATTTCGCCTTCAGCATTTATCGAAGGATACAGGCGTTAGCGTCGAAGATTTAAATGAAGAGATCAACAAAATTCGCTGTCTCGATCCGTTTCCGGGCAGAGCTTATTCTTCCGAAAAACCAATTTATGTTTCGCCGGAAGTTTATATAGAAAAGTTAGAGGACGATTATATTGTTTATTTTACCGACGACGGAAGCCCGCGGCTTCGGATCAGCCCTTCGTATCATCAATTATTAGACCACAAGGAAACTTCCAAAGAAACAAAAGATTTTATTAAAGAAAAAGTGCGCTCGGCAGTTGACCTGCTACGGAATATCGAGCACCGTCGACAAACTATTTATCGCGTGGTTGAATGTATCGTCGAACGGCAGCGCGCCTTTTTGGACAAAGGTGTGGAATTTATAAAGCCGATGATGCTCAAAGATGTGGCGGAAGACATCGGAATGCACCTTTCGACAATTTCCCGCGTCGTCAATCGCAAATATGCGCATACGCCCCAGGGCGTGATTGAACTGCGCCGATTTTTTTCCGAAGGAATGCTTAATGAAGACGGCGAGGAAGTTTCAACGCGAATTTTGAAATTAAGAATCAAAAAAATGGTTGAAGAAGAAAATACGCAAAAGCCGTTTACCGATGAACAAATCGCCAAAATTTTGACCAAAGAAGGTGTCAAACTATCGCGCCGGACAATCGCTAAATACCGCGACCAAATGCAAATTCCGGGTTCGCGCGAGCGCAAAACGGTTGTTTAATAAAGACTAACGACTTTGAAAGCGACACAGACGGTTTTTGCTTTTAAAATATTTTATACTTTTCATCTGTCGCGCCGTTCAAAGTTTTGTTCTTTGAGTTATTAAGAGAAAAAAAGGAGAAAATTATGAAATTTGAATACACAGGCAGACACATCGAAGTTACTCCAACGATACGTTCTCATGTCGAAGAGCATTTTGAGAGAATAAATCATTTATTTGACGGCAATAATAGAAATGTTCATATAATTATCGAAGTTGAAAAAGGCAAACACCGCTCGGAAATCATCGTCAAATGGCATGACCAGGTTTTAACAGCGACGACCGTAAATTCCGATATGTACAAATCTTTGTCGGAAACTATCGATAAAATTGAAAAGCAAGCTTTAAGATTGAAAAACAAAATTATCGATAAACATCATAAGGCACAAAAAGTCAGCACAATCAAAATGCCAACTGCTGAAATCCAACCCGTGCCATCTACTCCGAAAATTGTCAACACTTCAAATTACCCGGTTAAGCCGATGACCGAAGAAGAAGCCGTTCTCCGACTCGACGAAGAAGAAAATCAATTTCTTGTTTTTAGAAATGCTGAGAATGAGCGTTTTTCGGTGATTTATAAACGCAAGGATGGTAATTACGGTTTAATCCAGCCTTAAATTTTTCGACGAATTTTATAATGCAAATTATTGAAAAAAATACCATTCGAAAGGTAACGATTGCCGATTTAGTGGAAAATTTCCCCGTCAAAATGGAAATAAGCGTTTTGGCGGGGAAAAATGCTTTGCAAAGCCGTTTTGTAACTTCCTCCGGCGTTCAAAAAACAGGTCTCGCCTTAGCCGGGTTTCCCGACTACATACAAACGGGACGAATCCAGATTGTCGGGCAAAGTGAAATTTCATTTCTCGCTCAGCTTAAAAGTAAACAAAGAATTCAAGCGATCAACAATCTTGACCCCAAAAAGATTTGCTGTATCTTGATTACCAAACATCTTGTTCCGCCGACTGAATTGATTGATATTGCCGAACGAAACGAACTGCCCGTTTTGCGCACTTCCGAATCAAGCTCGAATGCCATAAATATTGTTTCGACATTTTTGCAAAACGCGCTTGCGCCGCAAATTATACTTCATGGTGTTTTGCTTGGAATGTACGGTTTAGGAGTTTTAATTTTAGGTGAATCGGGCATCGGAAAATCAGAATGCGCGCTTGATTTAATCACGCGCGGACACCGCCTTGTTTCTGACGATTCGGTTGTAATCAAGAAAATCGGTGATACGCTTGAAGGCTCTTCACCGGAAATGACACGCGAGCATTTGGAAATTCGTGGGCTTGGAATTATAAATGTCCGTGAATTGTTCGGTGTTTCGGCAATCGGTAAATGTCAGAGTATTGAATTGCTGATTGAATTAAAAAAGTGGAAGGAGTCTTTAAAGACTGACCGGCTTGGACTTGATAAACAGGAAGAAAACATATTCGGGTCGAAGATTACAAAGTTTATTTTACCGGTCAGCGCCGGACGAAATGTTTCATCCTTGGTTGAAACGGCGGTTCGTCTGCATCTTTTGCGAGCGGCAGGATTCGATGCTGCGCAGAAATTAACTGATAAACACACGAAGTTGGTTAACCGTATTTGAGTAAAAGCGAAAATTAAATTCTTTTTATGCCGCAAAATAATTTCGACGCTCAGTCATCTTCAAATCTCGTTATAATCACAGGTTTAAGCGGGTCGGGAATGAGTTCAGCAACAAATGCTTTTGAAGATGTCGGGTATTTTTGTGTTGATAATCTTCCTTTAACAATGCTCTCAACATTCTCCCGCCTGCTTCTGCCGAACAAGGAGGAATCCGTTGCTATTGAACGGGCGGCTTTGGTGATAAATATTCGAGAACGACATTTTTTCTCGGAATTTTCGACTGAAATAAAAAAACTGAAAAAAAAGCTATCTCCGTTTATCTTGTTTTTTGAGGCATCGGATGAAGTTTTGCAGCGCCGTTTTTCCGAAACGCGTCGCCCGCATCCGGCGGATAAAGGAGAAGGTTTGCTCAATGCTATCCGCGCCGAAAAAGAGGCGATCAAAGAAGTGCGCGATATGGCTGACTTGATTATTGACACGAGCGAGCACACGGTTCATACGCTTCGCCTTCTGCTCGTTCAAAAATTCGGTCTGACCGAAGAAGGGACGCCGCTTCACGTTCAGATATTCAGTTTTGGACACAAACACGGTGATCCGCGCCAAGCCGATTTATTGTTTGATGTGCGTCATCTGCCGAATCCATATTTTGAAAAAGGATTGAGAGAGTTGCCCGGAACCGATAAAAATGTTGTAAATTTTTTGAATGCGCAAGCGGAAGTGCAGGAAACAATAAAGCGTTTCGTCGATTTATTAGAGTATTTGCTTCCATTATATAAACGCGAAGGGAAATCTTATTTAACCATCGGAATCGGCTGTACAGGTGGAAGGCATCGTTCCGTGATGGTGGCAAACAGTCTTGGCGGAGCGTTAGAAAACGATAATTTTGATGTCACGGTTGCTCATCGAGACGTCTCGAAATAAAGCTTTATAAAATTATGAAAAAAATTGGCGGAGTAATTGTTTCGCACGGACAGGTAGCTAACGAATTGCTTTCAGCCGCCGAAACCGTAGTCGGTACGCTCAATTTTATCACTGCTGTTTCAATCGGTTGGCACGATGATGTTGAAATGGCGAAAGATGAAATTGCCCGCGCCATCAAAAAAGTTTCCGACGGCAGCGGTGTTTTGCTTTTGACGGATATGTTCGGCGGAACTCCGACCAATATTTCAGCGATGTTCATCAAGGAAAATGAAGTTGAAATAGTGACCGGGGTAAATCTGCCGATGGTGATCAAACTCGCTTCACAAAACAAGGAAATTTCTTTAATTCAAATGGCAAAAGAGGTCGAAGAACAAGGCAAACAAGCTATTTATCGAACAAGCCAATTACTGGAGCCTCACAAATAACCGGAGCAGATGATTGAAACGGAAGTGAAAATTGTAAATCAGCTTGGGCTTCACGCCCGCGCCGCCGCTCAATTAGTTCGACTTGCGAGCAGTTTTCAAAGTAAGGTAAATCTCGAACGAAAAGATAATATTGCCGCTGCTAATGCTAAATCTATTTTAAGCGTATTAACTTTGGCTGCCTCAAAAGGGACGAAATTAAAATTATCCGTCGAAGGGATTGACGAAGAAAAAGCCATTATCGCCGTCAAAGAAATCTTTAGTAATGGTTTTGGTGAATTATAAATAATAATTTTGGAGCTTATGTCATTAGATAATCTTGATCATACGAAAAAAAATAAAAAAGTTGGAATTATAGGTATTCCGCTCGGATATGGCGCGGGGCAAAAAGGAAGCGAGCTCGGTGTGACCGCCTTGCGGCTGCCTGATACTGACGGAAATTTGCTCATCAATCGTATTGCAAAGCTCGGGTTTGAAGTAAAAGACTACGGTGACGTCGAGATTGTAAAGCCAAATTATGTTGCCGGGGATGAAGTAAACCCAAAGTATTTAAGTGAGTGGCTCGCCTCTTACAAAAATATTTCTCAAGACATAGGGAAAATTTTGCACGACGAGTCATTTCCGATTATCTTGGGCGGAGACCATTCAGTCGCGCTCGGAACGATTTCAGCCGTTTCGTCTTTTTATCGCGCTCAGGAAAAGGAAATCGGGCTGATCTGGCTGGATGCTCACGCCGACATCAACACACACGAAACTTCACCTTCGGGAAATATTCACGGGATGCCGCTGGCAGCTATTCTGGGATTGGGCGAACCTTCCCTGGTCAATCTCGAAGGTTTTTCGCCGAAAATTAATTCGAATTACTGCGCTCATATCGGTGCCAGAGATTTAGATGAAGGTGAAAAGCGCCGAATTTGGGAACTCGGAATGCGCCCGAATTTTTTTACGATGTACGATATTGACCGGCGGGGGATGCTGGCTTGCGTCGAAGATGCGATAAAAATTGTTTCACAGGCGCCGGGCGGCTATGCCGTAACCTTTGACATCGATATGATTGACCCGCGTTTTGCGCCGGGTTCGGGGACACTCGTGCGAGGCGGGACAACTTACAGAGAAGCCCATTTGGCGCTCGAATTAATTGCAGAAGACGGTGGTATGTGTTCTTTTGAAATTGTTGAAGTAAATCCGCTCCTCGATAAAAGCAATATCACGGTCGTGCTTGCCGGCGAATTGATTCTATCGGCTTTGGGGAAAACCATTTTATAATCTGAATCTTTATGGAAAAAATCAAAATAGGCATAATTTTCGGCGGACGTTCCGGGGAACACGAAATTTCAATTCGTTCGGCAAAAACGGTTATTGAGCAAATCGACCGGGAAAAATTTGATGTCGTGCCGATTGCCATTAGTAAAAAAGGCGTTTGGCTGAATCCTTCCGAATCTTTAACATTGCTGCCTGAAAACGTCCGCAAGAGTTTTAGTAAAACTTCCGAAAATTTTCGAGACGTAAAAATCGCCCTTCTGGGCGATACTGAGTATCAGGGTTTAACCAGGCTTGAAAGCTCTGAAACAGAAAAAACTTTTGCGCCCTTAGACGTAGTTTTCCCGGTTCTGCACGGAACTTTCGGTGAAGACGGGACAATTCAGGGTATGTTTGAAATGGCGGATATTCCATACGTCGGCTGCGGCGTTCTAGCTTCCTCCTGCGGTATGGACAAAGTTGTGATGAAAACGCTTTTCCGCGATGCAGAACTTCTGATGTGTAAGTACGTCTGGTTTTTAAGAAGCGAATGGGAGCGCGACAATAACGCAGTAATTAAAAAAATAGAGACCAAATTCGGTTATCCGTGTTTTGTTAAACCGGCTAATCTCGGTTCGTCAGTCGGCGTATCCAAAGCCTTTGACGAAGAATCTCTAAAAAAAGCGATTGCACTAGCCGCCGAATATGACCGCAAAATTATTGTTGAGGAAGGTTTGGACGCGCGTGAAATTGAATGCGCGGTAATTGGCAATGATGATGCCAAAGCGAGTCTCCCGGGCGAATACATTATCCATGATGAATCGAAAAAATTCCTCGATTACACAGAAAAATATACCGGCACGGGCAACAATGAGTTCGTTGTTCCCGCGGTTATTTCCGAAGAATTAACCGGGAAAATTCAGCAAGTGGCAGTCAATGCTTTTCGGGCGATTGATGGGTCGGGACTGGCGCGCGTAGATTTTTTTCTGCGAAATGATACGGGCGCGCTGCTTATCAATGAAATAAATACTTTGCCCGGACTGACCGATGCTTCTGGTTTTCCGAAAATGTGGAAGGGAACCGGTATAGAATTTTCAAAACTGATTGAAATCCTTGTCGAAGCAGCGTTTGATCGGCATAAAGACAAATCGAGAAATAAAACAATAAAATAAGCCCAAATTGTTAATCGGTCTAAAAACAAAAAACTAACTTGATTTTGTTGAAATTATTGGAGAAACTTGATTTGTGATAAGCTTACAAAACTTATTACTAAACTTGATTTGGTATGTAATTTAACTTACCAATCTTTAATATTTTCAAACTCAGGGAGGAGCAAATTATGTCAGTTGCAAAAAATATCGAAATCACCGCGTCGTCACCGACAAGTTTTGAAGACGCTATCGAATCGGGAATCCGCCGCGCTTCAAAATCACTCAACAATATTCAAGGCGCCTGGATAAAAGAGCAAAAAATCAGAATTGAAAACAATCAAGCGACCGAATATCGCGTGATGATGATTTTGACTTTTGTTTTAGATGATTCGGATGATGTAGAAGATGGAAGCGGCAATCGAAACAAAGGGAAATCCGGCAAAGGTAAAAATAAATAATCTTTAATCAAATTTATATTTGGATGGCGGAAAATTAATTTCTTGCCGTCCATTTCTTTTTTACTTTTTCGGAGCTTGGTAACCTTTGCGAGTCCTGATAGTTAGATTCGGACGCGAAATCTTCATTTCAATCGTCCGCCATTTGCCGTCGTTTTTTGTATTTGAAGGCTGGTAGCCGAGTGTGTATTGAGCGCCGAGTTCTTCGACAATATCCTTGAATGCCTGACGCATCGCCACGCCCCCCGGCGTCGGAACAAATAAACCACCGCTTTTTTCGGCGAAGTTTTTCAGAGCACCCTGACTCAGCATTCGTTCGCGTCCGTTAGAATCCATTGCAGACATATCTATTGTGTAAAGCGTAACGCCTGCGGAAAGCGAAGCTTTCAATGCTTTATCGGCAGAATGTTTACTCTGTGTGTCTGCACCGTCCGACAAAACAATCACTGCCTTTCTTTTTTCGGTGCGCTTGGCTAGCTCCTGAGCGGCTTTATAAATCGCATCATTCAAAACGGTCATGCCTTTAGCCTTTAATTCAAAAACGTTTTGAGCAATATCCCGACTGTTTGAAAAATCTTGAACAAGTGATACTTTTGAATCAAAATTATAAATCGATGCCACGTCTTCGATGCGTAAACCATCGAGAAAATTTATTGCAGCGGAACGAGCCAGCGACACGCGTGTTTCCATACTGCCTGAAGTGTCAAGCAAAATCACGGCGGCAAAAGGAGTTTTCTCTGCCTCAAAAAAAGTTATTTCCTGCTCTTTTCCGTCTTCAAATATTTTGAATTTAGATTGAGTTAAGCCGGAAACAGATTTCCCCTTATCATCAATTATTGTCGCATTTAAAACTACTAACGAAGATTCTACTTTAATTATCTCGCCGTCATCTTGCGCGGAAATAGCCGACGAGTAACAAGCAATTAGCAAAATAAAATTAATTATTTTAAATTGATTTTGAAGCAATTTCGACATACCGGAAGAGAAAGACCAGAAGTTTAATTTTTGCGGAATCTGATAAAACGGACAACTTTCAAAAGAATATTGGAACTTTGAATAGCAACCACTGAAACGGTGTGACGGGTTTGTTTTTTTAGCTCAGCAACAAGTTTTCCGGTCGTGCTTTGAAGAGATTTTAACGCGTTCAGAACGTTTGAAGGTTTTTCTTCCGGCTCAATTTCGCCCCTCTCATCATCACCGACACTGTCAGCCCCGATTTCGCTCCGGATCTTTTTTACTAATTTTTCGACTCGATTTAATTTCTTTTCATCCTCAGGAGTTAAAGAATTGTTTTGAGCAAAAGATTTTTCTAACTCGTGGCTGAGCTTGGCAACTTCTTCTCCGCGGGCAAGGAGTTCCTGAAAGTCTTTTTTCTCGGTTTCGATTCTTTGCTTAGCGAGCGATTCTTTGATGCTTTTTGGATAATCTTCTTTGACAGAACTTGGCTTGCCGCTGGCTGTGCTGGCGTCACCCTGAGCGTTAAGGCAAACATTTCCCACAAAAATGAGAAAACTTACAAAAATTATACGACCAAAATTAAAAATCATTTTTTTTGATAATTACTGCGGGTCAATATCTTGTGGCGCATCCGGAGAAATTCCGGTAACCGCTTCGACCAATTTTGACAAATATTCGTCTTCGGCAATGCCTTTGCTTTGCAGAGTTGTCCATTCGGAAGATAATCCGTTGCGCGATTTGCCTTCGACATTTGCCCGGACAGAAACATTATTTTGCATCCCGTCAATTGATTGAACTTCGATAATAAAAGTGTAGCGTCCGCTGGTCCAGGAACTATCAGAATTTGGTAGATCGGCATAACGACTGAGTTCACTACGAGAAATAACTGCTCCCTTAGCAAAAACGTAGGGTTCGGTAACAATTATTCCGTCACCGACGCGGGAAGCCGACTCGTCAACGATAAATTTACTTTCCTTGAGAACTTCAATTATTTGTTTGACTAAAACATCGCGCCGCGAATTCATTTTATAAGGGTTAGCGAGCATTTCACGAACTTTTGTTTTTCCTTTGCCCCAATCATGCGAGCGACCTCCGACACCGATGCTTTGAGTCGATCTGCTGCCTTCTTCCTTTATTTTCTTTGTCTGTGTATCGATGCCTTTTTGCGCGCATACAGCAAACGAAAAGATAAGCGCTAGAGAGAAAGAATAAAATATTTTTTTCATAAAAATCCGTTCAGAAGTTTTTTGACCAATTTTAAATATAACGCAATGTTTGCAGCGAAGCAAAAGGTTTGATGAGGATAAAATTTGAATAGTTGCAAAACCAAACTTAGCTTCTCGAATCAGTTTTTTTTTGCATTTCCCATAACAGCAGATGTTTTAGAAAAGAATGATGGGCGGCAAAACGAGCAATGCAAAAACCGGCTAATCCGTCGCGAAACCCGCCTTTTAAAATGTATGTTTGCAAAAAAGTAGTCATTCCAGTCGTAACTATTTTTGAGACAGTGGTTCGTTTTCCGCGCTCAAACATTTGCCTCGCGGCAAGCGGAGCATAACGCTCACCGATCATTTTATGATGATAAGCCGCATTCGGAACGCTGTAGTGCAAAATGTCATTTTTTAATTTTCCAACCCTCGCGTTTTCATCCATTTGAATTGATTCATGAATCAAAACATTTTTCCATTTTCCTTTTCGGCGGTTAAAAAACCGTAGCTGGTAATCAGGATACCAACCGCCGTGCCGTATCACCCGGTTCATATAAATTGAAAGCCTCGGAATACGGAAGCCGTCGGCTAATTTTGATTCGGACAGATTCTTTAAATTTAATATTTCTTTTTTTAGTTTTTCAGAAACTATTTCATCGGCATCGAGACTGAAAATCCAATCATTAGAAGCCTGATCCATGGCAAATTGTTTTTGGTGAGAAAAACCCTGCCATTTGTTAATAAGAATTTTGGCGCCGAGTGATTGCGCAATTTCTCGTGTGGTATCGGTTGATTCAGAATCAACGACTAAAATTTCATCAGCCCATTCGACTGAGCGGAGAGAGTTGGCAATATTAGCTTCTTCGTTAAAAGTGATAATGCAGGCAGAAATTTTCACGAAAAGATTTTCTCAAACTTCCAGTTATTTATAAAGAGTTGGCAAAACAACTCTTAAAGTAAAATCTTAAATCATTTATCTAAAAGCTGTAAAACACGCTATTTTTGGTCATCCATCGGTGAATCAACTTCAATATTATTTAACCGGAAAGTGGTCGAGGTGGCGCGCTGTAAGTCGGAGAGCGCTTTATTATAATCGGTTTCCGCTCGAATCTCCGCGTTACGCGCATTTGTCAAAGCATTTTCACGTTGAAAAAGTAGAAATGTCGTCGAGCGTCCGACGTCAAAAAGTTTGCGCTCGCCCTGATTTTGGATTTCGGCATTTTCCCTCGCCCTTCGCGCCGTTAAGACTCTCTGCCGCGCCGTTTCAACTGCCTGAACTGCGTTTCGCACCTCGCTAATGACAATTTGTTCCTGGGAACGCATCTGCGCTTGATTCGAATTCTGCTGTATTTCAGCGCCCGCCAGATTTGCCTTTGCCGTTTGATTCCGGAGAGGTAACTGGAAGGTTATGCCAACTGAATAATTCAAAGCATCGGTGCGAAAAAGATTTTGCAGAGAGCGAAAAGTCCCACCGTTCAAGGAATTGGGCAGTCCTTGAACCGGAATTTGTGGGTTCGGAATTTGCTGCGCAGGAGGCAACAAAGCATTAATTCGCTGCCGAAGAAGCTCGTCGTTTCCCGAAAATTGCGAAACAGACAAATTATTATCGACCTGGTTTCCGAGCGACAAACCACCCAATGAAACGGTTGAATTCAAATCTATCCGGGGTTTTGTTTGGTTTTTGAAATAGCTGATATCAATCGCATTAATCTCGCGCTGGAGACGCAGGCGACGCAGTTCAGGACGATTATCCATCGCATCTTTTAGCGCGTCCTCAATAATAACGGGTTCGTCACTGTAGACAGGTTGATCAATCGGCATATAAGCTTGCGTCCATTCAGGAGAATTCGGGTCGCGCAAGAGAAGTGTCTTCAGAGTATTTTCGGCGATTGAAACTTGTTGGGTTGAAAGTAAAACATCGCCTTCGCGACTGGCAAGTTCAGTTCCAACTTCGGCGCGGGCAAGCGGAGCGGCACTTCCGGCAGCGATCCTAGCTTCAACCTGGCGCAGATTTTCGCGTGCCAGATTCAGATTTGCGACACGGTTCTGCTGGTCGCGCAGAGCAAAAACAAGATCCCAGTAAGCACGCTGAACCTGCGAAATAATTTCAATCGTCCGGCGACGAAAATCGGCATCGGATTGCTGTAGGCGCGTGCGCTGAATCCTAATCTGACGGCGCGTGTTGTCAATCTTAAAATCACGAAAAAGCGGTTGTGTATAAT
>MWVX01000168.1_pt1 | contig 18444 bp, 14 predicted proteins | sample 1047311 | NCBI WGS metagenome assembly MWVX01 (sample SAMN06349984, study PRJNA376086) | soil metagenome | isolation source: MtG-4 sample Antarctic (ecotone) soil | place: Antarctica | collected 2015-01-13 | reverse complement strand
AGCAAATAGTATAGCCACTGCTTTTCCAATACCGCTATCACCACCTGTTATTAAAGCTACTTTGCCCTGTAATTTATTTTCCGTCTCCGGTCTATCAGATACCGGTTTAGGATCCATTTTTTTCTCGATTCCCGGCATAGACTGTTCCTGGGCCTTTCGTAAAGGTTTTTCTTTTCCCCCTTTTTGCATAAAAATGATTTGAGCTATTTATAGAAATTTTTGTACCACCTGTATTACTTCAACGCTTATTTTTGCAGCCCAACAAAGGGGGATTAGCTCAGTTGGCTAGAGCGCTTGCATGGCATGCAAGAGGTCGTCGGTTCGACCCCGATATCCTCCACAGATTAAATCCTGTATAATAGAGGTTTTTTTAAATCCCATATTAATTTATAGGCCGTGAACTTCCTTCCCGTTTATAATAAAAATACAATTACGAGGTTGGCTTTAAAAGTAAAAATCCAGTTTTTGACTTTAGTTTTCTATTTCATTTAGTTGGCAAAAGGGAATTCTAAAATATAATTGCTAAGGATTTGCAAATGTGAAAACTAATCTCAACTTTTACATTGATCTACAGTCCAATAACCCTAATATCCCTGAAAATGAAAACCTTTTTTGAAAAATTACTAATCCAATTTGAATTTATCTCCCATCCTGCTGACGGATGGTTTTCTAAAAGCACAGAAACCCGAAAAAGAAAAAGCAATAAGGAATATCCATATACAGGATTTTCACCCGAAAGTTATAATGTTCGTGGCGCTACATCAAAAAAACAAAATTCTAACCGCCATACACCAGCGCCATAAGTGAAAGGTGAGACATGAAATCTCACGTTTGCCATTTCACGTTTTCATTTATAGTACTAATTATCTATTTTTTTTATAGCTGTATCTTTAGGATACAGTTTTTTTATGGGTGTTTTAAAACAACTAGCAGAATATTTATACATACGTAAGCCTGACCCTAACCGGCCAAAAACCCAATGGATAAAATATATGCATGGTATAAACCGTATAAGTGTCCTTCTTTTTATTCTTGCTTTAATTATATTAGCTGTTAAGCTAATCATGAAGAAGTAGGTGAAGTAAAATCAACAATTAGTCTGGCTGCCTTTTCGGATGCATTACCCCCTTGCTCTAATAAATTTCTTAATTCCTGATAGTCTTTTTTTATAGCTCTGATTTTCTCTTTGTTAGTCAGTATAAAACTTAGTTCTGTTACCAGGTTTTCAACTGTAAGTTTATTCTGTATTAATTCTTTTACCACTTCCCTATCCATAATTAAATTAACCAGGGAAATGTATTTGATCCTGATCAATCTTTTTGCAATTTGATAGGAAATAGCAGAACCTTTATAACAAACAACCTGCGGTATATTGAACAAGGCTGTTTCAAGGGTAGCCGTACCAGAGGTTATTAATGCTGCAGTGGATTGCTCCAAAAGATTGTATGCTTCATTTTTTACAGCAGCTACATTTTGATAATTTTTTAGCAATTCTTCGTAAAAACTATCATCCAGGGATGCTGCCTTTGCAACAATGAATTGATATTGAGGAAAAGACTTTGATGCTTCCAGCATTAAAGGAAGTTTTATTCCTACTTCCTGTCTGCGGCTGCCGGGTAATAATGCAATGACAGGCTTAGCAGGGTTGGTTTCTTGTTTGTGATTTTCTTTAAATTCATTAATTACCTGAACTAGCGGATGACCTATATATTCCACATTGTAATGCCATTTGGTTTTATAAAAATCTTTTTCGAAGGGAAGAATTACCAGCATTTTATCAATCACTTTTTTTATGAGGTTTACCCTGCTTTCGTTCCATGCCCATACTTGAGGAGATATATAATAAATGATTTTAAATCCCTGCGTTTTTGCCCATTTAGCTATGCGCAAATTAAAACCAGGATAATCAATTAACACCAATACATTAGGTTGAAAAACAGTAATATCTTTTTTACAAAATTTAATATTGTTTAAAATTGTATGAAGGTTTTGAACGACTTCGATAAAACCCATAAAGGCCAGTTCTTTATAATGTTTGACTAACTCTCCCCCGGCCTCTTTCATTAAATCGCCACCCCAGCAACGGATAACGCCATCACCATCAATTTTTATTATTTCTTTGATTAAATTGCTTCCATGCAAATCTCCGGATGCCTCACCTGCTATGATATAATACTTCAAAGAATTTGGAATTAAGGGTTATGATAGAATTAGGTTTTAGGAATTAGGCAATAGATAATAGGAACATCCAACTAAGAGTTCCGAACGATTAAAGATTAAATGTAAATAGTAAACCCGTGAATATGTACACTTGTAAACCTCAAAAAACTAATTCAATATTTTTAATAATAAGATGCTGATGCCATAAACAAGGGTGACTGCAAAAATCCCTTTCGCTGTTTCATCGCGACTGGTATTTATATATATGGTAAAGAATACAACATTCGCCAACAGGCAAAGGGAACCAAGCGAGGTGATTAAACGGTTTTCTTTTAAAAAATAACTAAGGAAATCGCCAAAGGCGTAAGAGGGAAATTTTAGAAAATATAAAATTACCAATCCAAGTATGGGTGCAATCAAACCAATGATGAGACCGAGCTTAAGACTATTTTTCTTTAGAAACAATATTCCAGTTTTTTTCGAGTTGTTCTTTTAATTTATAATTCGTCAAATCAAACTGTACCGGCACCACACTCACATAATTATTAGCCAACGCCCACACATCTGTATCAGTACCTTCGTCGAAATTAACAAACTCCCCGGTAAGCCAATAATACTTTCTGCCATGAGGATCTGTACGTTCTAAAAAATCCTCCACATACTTTGCATAAGCCTGCCGGCAAATTTTCAACCCTTTTATTTCATCGGTTTTTGCAATGGGAATATTTACATTCAGTACAATGTGTTTTTCAGGGGGTGATGAAATCATCTGTTCAACAATAATGCGGGCATAATGGCGTGAAGCTGTAAAGTCAGCTTCCAGGCTATAATCCAACAAAGAAAAACCAATGGATGGAATACTCTCAATAGCAGCTTCTACTGCGGCAGACATGGTTCCGGAATAAATAACATTGATACTGTGGTTGGCCCCGTGGTTAATACCACTGATACAAAGATCAGGCTTATGATGGAGTACTTTGTCTACAGCAAGTTTTACACAATCAACAGGAGTGCCAGTACATTGATAGGCTTCTACATTGATATCATCAAAAAAATTAACCTTATGAAGTCGCAAAGGAACGCCAATGGTAATTGCATGGCCCATCCCAGATTGAGCTTTATCGGGAGCTACAACTATAATCTTACCTAAATCTTTTACTGCTTCTATTAAATTACGAATTCCAGGCGCTGTAATGCCATCATCATTGGTTACTAAAATAACCGGCTTCTTTTTCACATTTGCCATTCATTTTTTTTTTGCAAATTAGTTGTAAACTCCTGTAATTACTACCCTTTTAAAAAAAGGGTGCATTTCAAAACTCCGCTTGGCGAATATTATCGTTGACAACGGGGTTATTGCCCACGACAGGCGCCCGACTTGATGTCACCCACCGGCAAAAATTTAAACGGGCACCTTTTAAAAATGCTTGCTCTAAATATCTAAATATATTAGTATTTTGCAGCTAAATATATTAGCTATGACCACTGCCAATAAAAATCTGAAATATTTAAGAAAACTTCGTGGATGGACCCAGGAAGAATTTGCTCAAAAATTACGGATTAAGCGTTCATTGCTGGGTGCTTACGAAGAAGAAAGGGCAGACCCCCGGATAGATGTATTAGAGGTAGTAGCCGATATGTTTAAACTGACTTTAGATGAATTACTCCGGAAAGACTTAACAGAACAAAAAGGCAGTTACATCTCAAAAAGAAGAGCCCAAAAACTGGCAGCGGGTCGTGGCGATATTCCTTTTGTACCCGTAAAAGCTGCTGCAGGTTATTTAGCAGGTTTTGCCGACCCTGAATTTGTGGATGAGCTAAACACTTTTACCCTCCCTATGTTGACCGGTGGTGATTATCGTGCTTTTGAAATTATAGGCGATTCAATGATGCCTGTCCAAAGCGGCTCTGTAATTGTAGGAGAGAAGATAGAAAACCTGGAGGAGGTAAAAACAAACAATACTTATGTTGTCATCTCAAAAACAGATGGTATTGTGTATAAGCGTATTTTGAAAAATAATCGTCAAAAAAACAAATATACCCTTGTTAGTGATAACCCATCTTACCAGCCTTATATGGTAAATGCTGAAGATATAGTTGAGGTATGGCAGGCGCAGATGATTATTACTAAGGCTAATGTTCAGCAAAGATGGGATGTAGGGCAATTAGCTAACCTGGTTAACAATCTACAGCAACAGGTAACAGTATTGAAGAAAAAGATTAATTAACTTCTACTTGGGCAATTATATTAAGGATAGATTTAATAATACGGAATTCGTCCTATATTTTTACAGATTGCCAAAACAGTCCTATGCGGTGGTTCATACCCTTTTTTCTTTTCTTTAGTTTACATACTTCCGCTCAAACTAAAACATTGATTGCTGTTAAGGCCACGATTGCTCCAAAGATAGATGGAGAAATTAATGAGCCAGCCTGGCAATCTGCACCTTTACTTACTGACTTTATACAAAATTTCCCTACATATGGTCTACCAGCCTCAACAAAAACAGAAGTTAGAATTTTATATGATGATGAGGCCGTGTACGTAAGCGCCTATTTATTTGATGAAACATCTTTAATAAGCAGGCAATTAACTTCCCGGGATGGGGAACAAAGACAGGATGTTGATTATTTTTCTGTTTTTTTTGATACTTATAATGATCAGCAAAATGGTTTCCAGTTTTTAGTTACTACGGCTAATGTTCAATCTGATACAAAAGTTGGTGGTAATGCCAATGTGAGCTTTGGCGAATATGGCGATAGAACATGGGATGCTGTATGGCAAAGCAAAACCACTATGCAAAAAGATGGATGGATTGTAGAAATGCGTATTCCCTATATTTCCCTACGTTTTGCAAAAAAAAATATACAGACCTGGGGCCTGCAATTTTTGCGTTCTACCCGCAGAACTAATGAAACTTCTTTTTGGAGCCCGGTAGATCCTAATATCTCCGGATTTGTAAATCAGTTTGGTAAGTATACCGAAATTAAAGACATTCAACCGCCTCTACGCCTAAGTTTCTCACCTTATTTATCGGGCGGTATCAGATACAATGCGGAGGGTAGCCCTCAAAAAACAGAATGGTTGCGCAGTGGTGGCATGGATGTAAAATACGGTATCAATGAAAGCTTTACGTTGGACGCAACATTGATTCCTGATTTTGGGCAGGTTATATCAGATAATATTGTGAACAATCTATCTCCTTTTGAAATAAAATTTCAGGAAAATAGACAGTTTTTTACTGAGGGAACAGAATTATTTAACAAAAGTAGATTATTTTATTCACGGCGCATTGGGGCTACTTTTACGGGCTATAACCGCATAAATAGCTTAGATAGTCCGGGGATTAATTACGAGATTATAAAAAATCCCTCCATAACTAAATTGTATAATGCCATTAAATTTTCGGGGCGCACAAAAAAAAAATTGGGCATAGGCATTTTTAATGCGGTTGCTGCTCCTGTAGATGCGACTTTGAGAAATTATTTTACAAAGAAAGACTCTGTCATACGTACCGAGCCGTTGACAAATTATAATATTATTGTAGTAGATAAGGCTTTAAAAGGAAGATCTTCAATAACATTTACAAATACAAACGTAATAAGAGACGCAGCGGCAAGGGATGCCAACGTTTCTGCGTTGGACTGGGCACTATATAATACTAAGAACACGCATATAATTTCAGGTAACGTACGATACAATAAAATTTTTGGATATACACCCTACAATTCATCCTATTTTTTTAATACCAATACAACAACTATCGGTGGCAGCAAGTTTTTAAAACCTTATGATGGTTTTTCCGGCCGTTTACGTGTTGGTAAAGTAAGTGGTAACCTTCAATATTTTGCTGCCGCCTTTTTAGAATCAGATAAATATGATCTAAATGACCTTGGCTTTTTACCTGCACCAAATGAAGTAACCTACCAGGCAGGTATTGGCTATAAACAATTTGAACCAACAAAGAATTTTATTACTTACAGTTATGATTTTGTTGTTAGAAATAATTATTTGTATAAACCGTATACATTTTCTGAATTTGAAATATATGGGGTTGGCTTTTGGGTATTTAAAAATTTTTGGGATGTATCATTATATGTTGGAGGGGTGCCCGTTTGGCAAACAGATTTTTTTGAATTGAGATCTAAAGATTACCGGTTAAAGAAACCATGGTTTTACTATACAACTGTTGAGGGCAGTACTGATAGCCGTAAACGTTTATTTGTAAACTATGAATTTGGATTTTCAAAGGGTGCACTTAAAAACAATAATTCTTTTACTACTAATATGGGTGCCCGTTACCGGTTTAGTAACAAGTTTACACTTAGTGTGGAAACAGAAAGGCAACATGAAAAATTGCAGATTGGCAACGCTTTTTTAAGTGAAACCAACGGAGAACCCATTATTGGGTATAGGTCTTATAAAGATTTTACCACAGTCCTATCCGGCATTTATAATTTCACCTCTCGTATGAACTTATCCGTTCGTACACGGCATTACTGGAATACCGTTAACTACCTAAGTTTTTATAATGTTGATGCCAAAGGAAATCACCGTCGACGTGGTTTTATTCTTAATCAGGATGAGAATTATAATATTTTCAATGTTGATGCCTTCTTTACCTGGGATTTTAAACCCGGTAGCAGGATTGTTGCAGGATGGAAAAATTTTTTAGCTGATCCAGAATTAATAGATGGCATTCAGTATAGCAATTATGGCAAAAACATTAGAAGAACCTTTGATTTACCACATGGCAATGAAATTACTTTGCGAATAATTTATTTTTTAGATTATAACCGATTACGCGGTAGACATCAGCGAGAGCTGAGCGCTGGCAGTTATTAATTTACGAGTTTACAGGTTTACAGTTCAGATGCTAACTTCAACCTTTATCTTCATCATTTCCCTTACTGTATCAGCAATAGCCTGGGCATCGTAACCACTTTCCTTATGAAGCTCTTTTAATGTGCCATGTTCTATTATCCTGTCAGGAATACCTAAAATCTGAAGTTCATTTTTATACTTATGCTTCGCCATGAATTCGGCAACAGCGCTACCAAAGCCACCCACTACTGTCCCATCTTCAACAGTAATAATTTTAGAGTAAGAATTTAATGCTTCATGTAATAATTCTTTATCAACAGGTTTGGCAAAACGCATGTCATAATGGGCAACATTGATCCCTTCAGTTTTAAGATCTCTTATTGCTGCGGCTGCAAAATTACCCGGATGTCCAAAAGAAAGAATCGCAATATCTTTTCCATCTTTTAACTTCCTTCCCTTACCAATGGTTATTTCCTGCATAGGTTTTTTCCACTCCGGCATAACACCCTCACCACGAGGGTATCGAATAACAAATGGTGATTTCGTACTTTCCAATTGAGCGGTGAACATCAAGTTACGTAATTCAGTTTCATTCATCGGCGCAGAAATGATCATATTGGGTATGCAACGGAAATATGGAATGTCATAAGCGCCATGATGCGTTGGCCCATCTTCACCAACCAATCCGGCACGGTCTAAACAAAAAATAACAGGCAATTTTTGTATGGCAACATCATGCACTACCTGGTCGTAAGCACGTTGCATAAAGGTTGAATAAATATTGCAAAACACCTTCAAACCCTGGGTAGCCATACCTGCACTGAGCGTAACGGCGTGTTGTTCGCAAATGCCTACATCAAAGGCACGATTGGGCATTTTCTCCATCATATACTTTAGTGAAGAACCACTGGGCATGGCCGGTGTAATGCCTATAATCTTATCATTTTTTTCAGCCAATTCAATGATGGTATACCCAAATACATCCTGGTATTTTGGCGGTTGGGGCAGATCAAATTTCTTTTTATAAATTTCTCCGGTTATCTTATCAAATAAACCCGGTGCATGCCATTTGGTTTGGTCTTTCTCCGCTAAAGAGTAGCCTTTGCCTTTTACAGTAACAATATGTAAAAGTTTGGGGCCGGGAATATTTTTAAGGTCTTTCAACGTATCAACCAATTTGGTGATATTATGCCCATCAATGGGGCCGAAATAACGAAGATTCAATGCTTCAAAGAGATTACTGCTTTTGGTTACCATTCCTTTAATGCCTGCTTCCAGTTTGCTGGCCATATCTCTTGTAAATCTTTTACCAACGGGTAATTTTCCTAATATCTTCCATACATCATCTCTTACTTTATTATAAACAGGTGAGGTAGAAATATCAGTGAGGTATTCTTTCAACGCCCCTACGTTAGGGTCAATTGACATGCAGTTATCATTCAGAATGATCAATACATCAGTGTCTGCAACACCTGCATGGTTCATTGCTTCAAATGCCATTCCTGCTGTCATTGATCCATCACCAATTATTGCTACTGTTTTCCTATCCGTTTCGCCTTTGTACCTGGCTGCCATGGACATGCCTAATGCAGCGGAAATTGAAGTAGATGAATGGCCCACACCAAATGTATCATATTCACTTTCGCTGCGCCTGGGAAACCCGCTTAATCCTTTATACTTGCGGTTGCTGGCGAAATTATCTCTCCTACCGGTTAATATTTTATGCCCGTAGGCCTGGTGGCCTACGTCCCATACCAACTGATCGTATGGTGTATTGTAAATATAATGCAGGGCAACAGTCAGTTCAACTACACCAAGGCTTGCACCAAAATGCCCGCCATGCACACTTACCACATCAATAACGTATTGACGTAGTTCATCACATACCTGGTGAAGTTTTGCTTTTGGGATTTTTTTTAGATCATGAGGCGAATCGATGGTTTGTAATAAAGCCCCGGGTGTAATGTACATCTCTACCGTTTAAGTTGTGCAAAAATAGCTGAAGTTCCTGAGCAAACGTTGCGCCAGCTATTGCTTAACAATCTGGAAAGAAATAGGTTGATGGTGATTATTTTTAACGATAAACAAATGGTACAACCCTGTTGGAAGGTGTTGTAGAGACAATGGAAAAGTGTTCATCCCTAACTGAAGATTCAATTTCCCGCTCAACACTAAAGAATTATTAACATTGAATAATTTAAAATTTGCGTTATCAATGCAATCAGATACAAGGTTAATTTTTGCTGTATTACTTACTGGATTCGGAAATACACTATTAGTAAAATAGCTGACAGGGTTTTTTGTATTGATAACGGGGGAAAAGAAAACTTTCCCGTCTTTACCAACAATACGCAGCCGGTAGAAAACAAATACCTGGTCATTTAATACATCTCTTTTATAAAGTTTTGAGCCAGTGTTATATTGTGATTTAAATATAGATTCGTTTATATACTCTATACCATCAACGCTTTTTTCAAGTGCAATCGTTTGTAAATTCTCTGTCTCATTCAAAAACCATTCAAAGCTGTGGACAAGGTTTGTTGATTTAATTGATTTGAAATAAATAAGCTTAACAGGCAAAAGGGGATAACAAGGAAGTATAGTAAAGTTGAAAGTTTTGAGATTGCAATTTTGTAAAGAAGAAACGGTGATACGATAGGTGCCAGGCCCCATATTGCTCACATATATAATGCGTGGCGTACTGTCAACACCGCTTAAATATTGATCATCAAAATCTATAATACCATTATTATTTTCATCATGTACTATCGTATAGTTCATTGGGAAAATCTCACTCACTACACCGCCCACCACATTAATGGCAATTGCTCCGTCAGTGTTACAACTCATTGGTGTAAGCAAAGTAAGTTCGTAAGTAACGTCTGACGTTTCGTTGGGTGTATTGTTAGTAGCGTGCCCGCTTTGCTGAGGATCCTTAACCCATCCGCAATCGCCATCTAGTTTCCTGGCAAAACTATTTCCCCGTCCTGTGGACATACCTAAAATTTCATAGTCAATAACCATATCATCAAGGTCAAATATCTGCGGAATACAATTGCCCCCCACTGAAGAAGTAGTGATCAAAGCTGAAGATTCAGTAGGCAAATCTCTTACTACAGCATCAACAATATTTAGATTAGGGTCTAATAATACCAATTGCTCATTTCCACCACCGCCATCGGTAAAAAATCCATCGCCTGTAGTTGGTATGGGGCTGCTGGTACAATTACAGGTAGACCAATTTAAATCTGCTGTTATATTACTATCGATGTTTGCACATGGAGTAGGAATAAAACTTTGCCCTGCCAATACATAAAACTGGCCGGGTTGTAAAATTGTATTTGGTGGAATAGTGATAGAGTAATCTCCGTCGGTTACAATATAACAACCGATATCAATTGGCCCGGGACCAAAATTTAATAACTCAATAAATTCTGCGGTAGCCCCACAGCCATTTAATGTCCAGGGCATGTATTCGTTAATAACTACACGCCCTTTTTGCACCTGGCCAAAAGAACCAGTCGCTAATAATAAAGTTAGAAAAAGCACAAAAGGATGAAGAATACGGTTATTTTTATTTTTCACAGGGTTGGGTTGCCATAACAAAATACTTAACCGTTTTGTAATTGTTTAAGTATTTGGCAAAAAAATTAAAGGGAGAAGGCTTCTACAGTTTTTTATGGGTACAATTCCATTTGTAGAACTTATCTCCCGCTGGTATATTTACTATGTTATGGTTTGATTACCCATCAGTAGATTTGCTTTTCTATGAGTCGTGTGAAGCTTTCGAGATATTTGTTATTCCAATTGTCAGGTTGGGGCAGTTTTGCTTTTATCAACACTTTTTTTGCCTATTCATTTGATAAGCTGAACGATGCTTACGATGTACAGATCTTCTTTGGCAGGTTAGGCATTTTCGTAGTGCTTGGGCTATTGGCAACGCATTTAATGCGCTTTGTCATTATAAAACTTAACATTCTGCAAAAGTCTTTTGACAACCAAATACTCCAGTTTTTGATTGTTACTTTTTCTTTTTCTTTTTTAGTATCCTTCTTTTATATGCAGTTGCTGTCAAAGTTTGAATGGCTAAATAAGAATGAAAAAGAGTACCTGGACAAGAATGTTTTTCTTTTGGTTTTAAGTGGCGCTTTTTCATTCTTTTTACTTCTCTTCATCTGGAACCTTATCTATTTCATGTACCACTACGTAACCAAAAGCCGTAAGCAACAATTAGATACTTTGCAATTGGAAGCACTGGTAAAAGAACTGGAATTAAAAACTATAAAAGCACATATCAATCCGCATTTTATTTTTAATGCCTTAAATAGCATCAGGGCGCTGATAGATGAAAACCCGGATAGAGCACGTACCGCTGTAACAGAACTTAGCAATATTTTACGAAGCAGTTTAAAAATAGAAAAAGGCGAAACCGTAAGTTTTAATGACGAATTGAAAATTGTTAAAGATTATTTGGCATTGGAAAATATGCGATTTGAAGACCGGCTTAAAGTTGAGTATGACGTTGATGATGATACACTGGATCAGCAGGTACCAACAATGATGTTACAAACATTAGTGGAGAACGCCATTAAACATGGCATCAGCAAACAAATAAAAGGAGGGATGATAAAAGTGATTTCGGATATAAAGGAAAATCATCACATGCTTGTGGTACAAAATACAGGTCAATTGAACGGAAATACAACCTACGAAATCAACCCAGATAGTTTTGTAGAACGCGGTTTTGGCCTGTCCAGCACACAAGACAGGTTGCAACTTTTATACGGTGATAAAGCCAGTTTCGAAATAAAACAATTAGAAGATACCATTGTAGAAGCAAAAGTGCTGATACCTGCGTAGAATATTAAAATAAATTAAACAGTAAATAATCAAAGCGAACTACAAACCAAACTTTAGTTATGAAAGCAATTATTATTGATGATGAACGCCTGGCTCGTACTGAACTTCGCAAATTATTAGAAGAATTTCCCGAAATAGAAATTATAGATGAAGCTTCCAATGCAGAAGAGGGCATTACTAAAATTGAAACACACAATCCCGATCTGATTTTTTTAGATATACAAATGCCAGGTAAAACAGGATTTGATCTGTTAGCAGAATTAGACCGTGCTCCACAGGTTATTTTTACTACTGCTTATGATGAGTATGCTTTAAAAGCTTTTGAAGTAAATGCACTTGATTATTTACAAAAGCCAATAGAGCCTAAACGTTTGGCCGATGCAGTGCATAAATTGCATGCAAGCGAAATAGCACCAAATAATCACATTACAGCTGAAAATAAAAGTTTACTGAGTGATGCAGACCAGGTATTTGTGAAGGATGGCGAAAGGTGCTGGTTTGTAAAGTTGAATGAGATACGGTTGTTTGAAAGTGTAGGCAACTATGCAAAGGTTTTTTTTGGAAACAATAAACCCCTCATTCTAAAATCATTAAATGCTTTGGAAGAAAGGTTAGATGAGAAAACTTTTTTCCGTGCTAATCGCAAGCATATTGTTAATCTGCGAATGATAGATAAAATTGAACCTTACTTTAATGGTGGCCTATTGCTGGAACTAAAGGGTGGTGAAAAAATTGAAGTCAGCCGTCGCCAAACAGTGAAGTTTAAAGAAATGATGAGCCTATAGAGAAGTTGATAGTTGATGGTTGGTAGCAAGCTGTTGATTTTGAACTGTCGTCTATAATTATTGACTATTGCCCATTGCGTATTGCCAATTGCCCATTCACCATTCACAAATTGTATAAATAAAAATACTAATGAAACAATTTTTCCTGTTTATTATAATTATCGCATTCAATTATTGCCATGCTCAAAAAACAGATGCGATCATTAATGTAAAGGAAGTAGAGCGGATTGAAAGAGTATTAGCTGCGGATGAAATGGAAGGAAGGAAAACCGGTACGCCTGGCATTGATAAAGCAGCCCAATTTATTGCAGATGAATTTAAAAAAGCAGGCGTTCAGCCATTTAAAGAGAATAATTTCTTGCAGTCATTTGAAATGGTTCGCCCAAAACAAGTTTCTACAAAAGCTGAAGTGGATGATGCAGAACTGGATCCTAAAAATGTAGTGGTTGTCACTACGCAGGCAGAGGTGAAAGTGAATGAAAAATCAGGATACGAAATAAAATACATCAACGCAGGACAAAATCTTAATACAAATGTTCAATCAATAATGCGTGAAAAAAAGAATGCCATTGTTTTTGTTGACACCAGTTTTACCCGGAATTTTAGCAGGCTTAATGGTTTAAAAAGGCTGTCATTTAAAACAGACAATACCGTTGTTTTTATTTTAGGAAACTACAAGCCCAAAGAATTTACAATAAAAGCAGAGCATACTATTGAGCAATCGAAACTGGCAAATGTGGTAGGTATTATCCACGGTAAAAGCAAACCAAATGAATATGTTATTTTCTCCGCACACCATGACCATATAGGCATTGGTAAACCTGTTAATGGCGATAGCATTTATAATGGCGCCAACGATGATGCAGCCGGAACAACTGCCGTTATTATGCTGGCGAATTATTTTAAGACAGTAAATAATAATGAAAGAACATTAGTGTTTGCTACGTTCACCGCAGAAGAATCCGGGGGCTTTGGCTCGCAATATTTTTCGCAGCAATTCGATCCGAAAATGGTAATGGCTATGTTTAATATTGAAATGATTGGCACAGAATCTAAATGGGGAAAAAATTCAGCTTACATCACAGGTTATGAAAAAACCGATATGGGAAAAATTCTTCAGCAAAACCTGCAAGGTTCTGCATTTACATTTCATCCGGACCCTTACCCGGACCAACAATTATTTTATCGTTCTGATAATGCAACTTTGGCCAGGTTAGGTGTGCCGGCACACACGATTTCCACTTCTAAAATGGATAGCGAACCTAATTATCATAAACCAAGCGATGAAGTAAGCACCCTTGATATGGGAAATATGGCAGCTATTATTAAAGCGATTGCAGAAAGCAGTAAAACAATTATAGCAGGTAAAGACACACCGGCAAGAGTGAAGGTGGAAGAATTGAGGTAGGGGGGGTATGTGAGACGTGAAAGGTGAGAGGTAAGACAGAAGTCGTTTCGCTCAAATGTCTCACGTTTCTCGTCTGACGTCTCACTGTAATAAGTAAAATGGTATGAGAAGAATTGCAGCTATCTGTGTTTCATTTATTTTTTTAACTCATTCTGCATTTTCTCAATATAGTACTGATAGCATTTCAGAAACGGAAGTTAAAAGGATCATTCAATTTTTAGCGGCTGATAGTTTAAAAGGCAGAGGAAACTACACACCTCAATTGCACCAGGCAGCACATTTTATTGCCGGTGAATTTGATAAATGCGGCCTTCAAAAATTTCCTTCCTTTCCTTCTTTTTTTCAGCGTTTCACCAATAAATTAATTACTGGCAAAGAAAGAGAAGATTCTTCCTGGCTTTATAATCCACAAAAAGTTTTACTGAATGTTATAGGTTTATTACCTGGAAAATCTTTAGTCCATGAGGCCGTTATCTTCTCTGCACATTATGATCACCTGGGAACAGGTGATGCAGTATCATATGACAGCATTTACAATGGTGCAAATGATAATGCATCCGGCACAACGGCGTTGTTAGTATTGGCTGACTATTTTGCCAAAAGAAACGACAACGAAAGAACAATTATTTTTTGTGCATTTTCCGGGGAAGAGTTGGGTCTTCTTGGATCAGGTGTATTTGTAAATAACCTGAATGCAGATAGCATAGTGGCAATGATTAATATTGAAATGATTGGAATAACAAGGCCAAAAAGAAAAAACACTTTTTTTATTACCGGAGCTTCTTATTCCAATATGCGACAAATTTTTAAAACTAATTTGAGTAACACCGCAGTAAAAATTGTAAACGAACCGGATGAAAGAAAGCAATTATTCAAACGCTCAGATAATTTTCATTTTGCCTTAAAAGGAATACCTGCCCACAGCATTATGAGCAGCGATGATGATGACGTATGTTATCACCAGCCTTGTGATGATGCCCAACGCATTGATACAAAAAACATGACTGAAATGATTAAAGCGATTGCTATTGCCAGCCATAGTATTATTATGGGAAAGAATACTCCTTTACGTATAAATCCAAAAAAATTAGATTAAACTTTCACTAAAACAGAATGAATGGCGGTTGCCATTTCTTTTATCAGTGAAGGGTGTTTTTCTATTGCATTACCTACCACTATTACATCAGCGCCAGCCTTGCAATTCAGATATGCCTTTTCTGCATCCCTGATTCCGCCGCCTACTATTAATGGAACGCTTATGTTTTGAGCAACTGAAGCAATCATTTGTTCGCTGATGGCTTTTTTAGCTCCGCTGCCTGCATCCATATAAATGAGCTTCATGCCCAGCATTTCTCCGGCCATGGCAGTGCAAAAAGCAATATCAGCTTTGTCGGCAGGGATGGGTGTGGCATTACTGATATAAGAGACCGTTGTGGAAGCGCCGCCATCCACTACCATATAACCGGTTGATATAATTTCAAGGCCGCTCTTTTTTACAAAAGGAGCCGAAATAACATGCTGACCAATTAATAGCTCCGGGTTTCTTCCCGAGATCAATGATAGATACAATAAGGCATCTGCATGTTTGCTGATCTGCGAAGCGCTGCCAGGAAAAAGCAACACGGGAATGCTACAATGCTTTTTTATAAATAGAATACATTCATCTAAATGATCGGAAACCACCAGGCTACCCCCAACAAAAAAATAATCCACCTCTGCATCCTGTGAAAGTTGAATAATGGGTTCAAGAGAATCGGCAGATGTATTATCCGGGTCGATTAAAACAGCCAATGATTTTTTTCCATTCTCTTTTTTCTTTAACAGCGATGTATAAACGGGCATCTTCATTCAGGAGGTTATTATGCAAAAATGCAAAAACTTTTGCTAATGGCTTTCAGTTTGTGTTCCGTTATTAATTATGGTAGTAGTAACACAGGTGTACTCTTCATCAAGCTCAGGATAATCTTGCAACAAAAGCTAATAAAAATTCTTTACCTGATTGCCAAAAAAATATATCTGCAAAGACGGGATTTTTTGTTCAAAAAACATTCATGGCATTATGGGCTTAGCTTATAAGTTTTATCCACACCCTGTTAATATTTAACGGCTCTGTTTTTCAACAGGTAAACATAGTTTCGTCTTCCCCCTTAATTTTTTACGGACGGATATTTAATACTCAACAAAAATTTATTTCGATATGAATAAAACAAAATCCTCTATCAAAGGCTTAGCCTTTTCCCGCAAATTTACCAAGGACACTGTTCCCGTATTTGACCAGTTTAAATACGACTATCGCACCTCTGTTATTCGCAACCCAAGTGGTGAAGTAGTATTTGAAATGAATAATGTAGAAGTGCCTAAAGGCTGGAGCCAGATTGCTACCGATATCCTGGCGCAAAAATATTTTCGTAAAGCTGGTGTACCACAACCCGATGGCACATTAGATAGAGAAACCTCTGCAAAACAAGTGGCGCATCGCATGGCTAATTGCTGGCGTGTATGGGGAGAAAAGTATAGATATTTTGCTTCTTCAAAAGATGCAGAAATTTTTTATGAAGAATTAGTCTATAGCATTTTGAATCAAATGTGCGTTCCCAATTCACCCCAATGGTTTAACACAGGTCTGCACGAAAGCTACGGCATCAAAGGAAAGCCGCAGGGACATTATTATGTAGATCAAAATGATGGTGAATTAAAAAAATCAACGTCCGCTTACGAACGTCCGCAACCACATGCTTGTTTTATTCTAAGTGTGGATGATGACCTGGTAAATGATGGTGGCATTATGGACCTCTGGGTTCGTGAAGCAAGGATTTTTAAATATGGTTCAGGTGTTGGTACAAACTTTTCTAATCTTAGGGGAGAAGGTGAAAGGTTAAGTGGCGGTGGTACATCAAGTGGTTTAATGTCGTTTTTAAAAATTGGGGACCGTGCAGCGGGGGCCATAAAGAGTGGTGGTACCACACGCCGTGCGGCAAAAATGGTTTGCCTCGATATTGATCATCCGGAAATAGTTGGTTTTGTAAACTGGAAACTGGAAGAAGAAAAGAAAGTGGCTGCGTTAATTGATGCTGGTTATGCATCTGATTACGAAGGGGAAGCTTATCGCACAGTGAGTGGGCAAAATTCAAACAACTCCGTTCGCATTCCTAATTCTTTTTTTGAAAAATTACAAAAAGAGGAAGACTGGGAACTAACGGCACGTACCGATGGACGTGTAATGAAAAAATTGCCTGCAAGGGAATTATGGAATCAGATTGCATATGCCGCATGGCATTGTGCAGACCCGGGTACCCAATACAATACCACTATCAATGAGTGGCATACATGCCCTGCAGGCGGAGAGATAAGAGCTTCCAATCCATGCTCCGAATATATGTTCCTTGACAACACAGCTTGTAATCTTGCCTCTGCTAACCTGATGAAGTTTTTCGATATTGAGAAAAGCACTTTTGATGTAGAGGGTTTTGAACATGTATGCAGGCTTTGGACAACCGTATTGGAAATATCTGTGCTGATGGCACAGTTCCCCAGCAAAGAAGTAGCACAGTTAAGTTATGAATACAGAACATTGGGTTTAGGTTATGCTAACCTGGGTACCATGTTAATGGTGAGTGGCATTCCTTACGATAGTGAACAGGCACGTGCGATTGGCGGTGCTTTAACAGCAATAATGACGGGTGTGTCTTATAAAACATCCGCAGAAATGGCGGAGACTTTAGGTGCCTTTCCACGTTACGAAGAAAACAAATCAGCCATGTTGCAGGTTATGCACAACCATCGCCTGGCAGCCTATGATGCTGATGAATATGAGGGATTGAGTGTAAAACCACAAGGTTTAAAAGTAAAATATTGCCCGGATTATTTATTGAAGGCCGCCTGCAAAGCTTGGGATGAGGCAGTAGAATTAGGGGAAAAATTTGGTTATAGAAACGCACAGGCCACCGTTATTGCACCAACTGGAACGATTGGTTTGGTAATGGATTGTGATACAACAGGCGTTGAGCCTGACTTTGCACTGGTGAAATTTAAAAAACTTTCTGGCGGCGGTTATTTTAAAATTATTAACCAGTCCGTACCTGCTGCATTAAAAAAATTGGAGTATAACGAAAAAGAAGTGAATGGCATTATTAAATATGCAGTAGGGTCGGGAACGTTTTTAGGTGCTCCGCATATTAATCATCAAACTCTCAGTGAGAAAGGTTTTACAGCAGAAGAAATTGCCAAATTAGATAAAGCAGTAACGGCAGCTTTTGAGATTGGTTTTGTATTTAATGTATACGCATTAGGCGAAGAATGCTTACTGCGTTTAGGTTTTAAGCCGGAGCAGTATCGCAATTTTGAATGGAGCTTATTGGAAGCATTAGGTTTTACAGATGATCAAATTGAGACAGCTAATGATTATA
>MWVX01000167.1_pt1 | contig 18496 bp, 10 predicted proteins | sample 1047311 | NCBI WGS metagenome assembly MWVX01 (sample SAMN06349984, study PRJNA376086) | soil metagenome | isolation source: MtG-4 sample Antarctic (ecotone) soil | place: Antarctica | collected 2015-01-13 | reverse complement strand
ACCTTATTCTTTTCGAGATTATTTGAAATTATAAGTGATAAAAAAATGTACATTTGAGATGATTTTAATTTCTTGAGCTTTACCTTTTCCCGCCGAAAAACACAATCACTTTGTCTATTCAAATTGACAAAGTGATACGGTTAGTATTTGTTATAATTACGCGTTATGAAGAAATTGAATTTTTCCACAAATAAGTTAAACAAATGATGAAACATACAATTTTTATCGCTGGTGCGGGCGGAATTGGAGAAGCTGTTGCGTTGCTCCTTCGTGCCTGGTCAGAGTTTGAAGTTGAACTCGTGCTGGGTGATATTGATCTGGGAAATTTGTTAAAAGCAAAGAAATTTGTTGAGCAAAACTCACAGAAAACCGCAAGCGTCGAAACGGTTTTGATGGGGAAAGAAGATTTAACGGAGGCAATGAAAGTTTCGTTTGAAAATTGTGATGTGTTGCTTGATTGCTCGCCCGGCTCTGAGGCTCCGCGAATGGCGCGTTTTGCAAAAGACTTTAAAATGCATTATGCAAATCTGACCGAATATGTCGCCGAAACGGATGAAATAATTAATCTGGCGAAGGATGCGGAAACAGGATTTATTTTGCAAACTGGACTTGCGCCCGGGTTTGTTAATGTTTTAGCGATGTCTTTGTATCAAAAATTTGTCGAGCAGTTTGAAAACAAAACGGTTGAAAAAATCGGAATGAAGGTTGGCGCACTGACGGCGCATGCACATCAGCCGCATTTCTATGGCTTTACGTGGTCACCGATTGGTGTCGCCACGGAATATGTCAAGCCCGCGCGTGTTTTACGCGATTATGAAATCAGACAAATTCCCGCTCTTTCAAACCGTGAAACAATCATTATCGGCGGAAGAAGTTACGAAGCGGATTTAACATCGGGCGGAGCGGCGGACCTGCCCGATTTTTTTCGCGGCAAAACTCACTCGCTTGATTATAAAACTCTGCGACACGTCGGACATTACGCCTGGGTAGAAAGCGTTATCGAAAAATTTACTGATGAAAACATTCTCGAAAATATTGCTCACAATGAAGATTTGCCGCACAAACTGCTGGAAAAGTTTTTACAGGAAGTGCCCGCCGTTGAAGACGATTTTGTTTTAGTTCACGCTTCGGTTGAGGGATTTGATGCGAAGGGAACTCGAAGAATGCTCGAAAAATCATTTTTTGTTGAACCTTTACAAATAAATGGACACGCTTTACGGGCGATTCAGACGACGACCGCCGCGCCGCTCTGCGAATCGGCAATGATGCTTTTGACAGATAAATATAAAGGCGTGATTTTGCAAAGCCAAATTGAGCCGAATGAGTTTTTGGGCGGCAGTTTCATCAAACGCATTTACTCCGATTAAGACTTTTTTGAACGCTTAAAAATCCCTTGTTCATCACAATAAAAAATTTTATGAGTAAAAAACTTTTTGCAGAAAATGTCTTCGAGAACAAAGTCGCTTTTGTAACCGGCGGGGGCACGGGAATTACCGGCGGCGTTGCCCGCGCTTTGGCGGAATATGGGGCAAAAGTAGCGATTATTTCGCGGAAAATTGAAAATCTCGAACCGATGGCGAAATTAATCAATGAAAGCGGCGGAGAATGCCTTGCGGTTTCCGCCGATGTCCGGGATTATGCTCAGGTAGAGAACGCCGTTAGTGAAACCGTCAAAAGGTTTGGGAAGATTGACATCTTAGTCAACGGCGCCGCCGGGAATTTTTTGTGTGAAGCCAAAGAACTTTCATCAAACGGTTTTGGAACTGTTGTCGATATTGACACCAAAGGCACATTTAATGTCGCCCGCGCCGCGTTTGAAGAACTAAAAAAATCGAAGGGACAAATTCTAAATATTAGCGCAACCTTGCATTACACCGCGACACCGATGCAGATTCACGTTTCGGCAGCCAAAGCGGGTGTTGACGCAATTACGCGAAACCTGGCGGTCGAATGGGGAAAACACGGTATCCGCGTCAACGGAATTGCACCCGGTCCGATTGAAGATACCGAAGGGATGAAAAGGCTTTTGCCCGAACATCTCAAAGAAAAACTACAAAAGAGAGTCCCGCTCGGACGTTTCGGACGCATCAAAGATATTGAAAACGCGGCGGTTTTTTTATGTTCCGATGCAGCGGATTTTATCAACGGCGTCACGCTGGTCGTTGACGGCGGGCATTGGCTGACCGGAACGAGTTTCGGTTAAAATTAATAAAATTTTTGAATCTAGAGTAGCAATAGGATAAGCTTTGCTGCCTTAGTCAAATATTTCGCCATTGCTCGGATGGCTTTCTCCTAAAATTCCGCGCAGAACAATCATTTTCGCCAGAATGCGAATCTCCTGACGTTCAAATTTATTAGTCAATGCCTTTGCGCGGACAAAATCGGCTTTTGCGAGATTTTGAATTGTCATATCGATTGTGCCGAGACTCCTGAGCAACCCGCGTGTGATTTCTCCTCCGAAACTTCCCACTTGCACTTCGCCGTCTTCAATTATATCGTTGCTCGTATCAATAAACTCAGCAACTTTGATAGCTGCTGAAATTGTTTCGTTGAGGCGAAAGATTGTATTTTCCAACATTGGAAATGCTTTTTCCGTATCTACTCCGGCGTAACCGGTTATAACAATCCAGGTTTCCGTGTATTCACGGTAATTTTTCGGCTGCGGATTAATTAAAGAACGCGCGTCATCCATTATTTGCGACGCTGACTCTTTATCGCCGGAAAGCGCCACTTGCGCAGCCAAAGCGCTCAAGGCAAATAACTTCTGGTCACGGTTTTTGACACCGGCAATTATTTTTCTGGCTTGCTCAACTACTTTCTGTCTTTCTTCTTTGGAAAGCGTTTTTGTCTTTAAGCTTGCGACATCTTCCATTAATTTCTTCTGCGTGGCTGCTCGAGATGTATTCGAGTCTGTCATCGGCGACGGCGGGGCGTCTTCTGCTTCAAATTCAACTCCTTCTTTTGTATTTTTAGTATTAATTTTTTGGCGAATCTGAGCGGTACGGGCTGGAGAAAATCTTTCGATTTGCGGCAGGTAACTTTGAATTTCAGAATTATCAATATTTTCGCGTTTAAGAAGCGCTTGGGCAAGTAGATCAGCTATTTCGCGCATCGATTGCTCGGTAAACATCGGACGTTTTCCGGGTTCTTTTTTTATTTTCTCAAGATTTTCAATGCCTAAACCAAGCAGTGAATTGAGATGGTAAAAATTATCGGGTGTCGCGTCGACAGACTTTATCTTTTTCAAGATATCTTCACCGAATGATGCTCCTTTTTCAGCATCTTTTGCATAAATCTTCTTGAGCAAACCAGCCATTTGCTCGTTATAACCTCTTTCAAGCGCTTTGCGTCCATACTTGAGAGCGACATCCACATTTTTTTCGGCAATCCGATTCATCAATTGCATTTCAAAATAAGAATTCTGCTCTAATTGAAGGCGAAGTTTAGGATTAGAGATTGCCTGCGCAGTTTCCGCCAGAAAATCAAAAGCCAGTTGCGGGTCGTGTTCTGCTAAATTGGTAGCAATTTGTTGGCGGACGGCAGTCGCCTTAAAAAACTTTCGGTTAAAATCTCCTCCTCTACCCCCGACTAAAAGACTCGCTTCTTCTTCAGTTTCGGTCGCGGTTTCGGGCGCGTCAAATTGGGTTAGAAGTTGTCGAAAATCTGTGATGACACTTTTGAACATCGCCCGCGCTTCCTTTTCATCGTTGAACCACATCAAGTTAGCGAGTTCCGCCGAAAAACTGATACGGTTTTCCAAGGTGCGCATATTGTTGACGTCAGTCGTGGTTTCGCGCAGAAAACTTACGGCATCCTTGCGAAGTTCGGCTGAGATTTTATCTTTTTTCTTAGTTTCGACAACTTGCGAAAAATTATTTTGAACTACCAAAAAAGGTAGCAGCAATAAAAAAAATATTTTTCCGATAGTTAGTTTCAAAAGCGGCAAATCGGTTTTTTTAATGGTCATAATGTTCATTTTCCAGTGTTGTTTTAAATTTCTTTTCATCTTCTTCCGCGTTAGGATCGAGCAAACTTTCCAAAATACGGTAACGCGCAAAAAAGCGAATTTCGGAGCGCGAAAATCTTTCCGCAAATTGAACCGCTCGTTCAAAGTCGGCGACTGCTAAATTTTTTAAGAGCTTTACCCCTTTCGGAATATTTTGATAGGATTGGCTGCGAATCGTATCAAGTCGTAACTCATCGTTTTGCGTTGAACCGAATTCATTAAATTCGTCGAGGAGAATCGCCGCACCGATGATTTCGTTAAAATAGGAAATGTTACTTTCAAGAAAAACAAAACTTTGTTCCGCATCCAAAACGGCGTAAGCCTGGGTCAGGTGCAAAACGGTAGCCAGATTTTTTCGGCTTTTCATTCTCCCTGTATATATGGTTCGCGCTTCTTCAAGCAGAGCGGAAGCCGTCTTTTTATCGTTTTTTTCGACAACAGATATTGCCAGCGTGGTGAGAACTTCGACCCGTTCCTCATTCGTTTTTAGTTTACCCAAAAGTCGCCGAACTTCGCTCAGGTCACCTTTTTCCGCTAGCTCTAACGGCAGCGCATTTTCGATAACTTTTTCCAGATAATCGTGTTCGCGCTTGGTTTTCATTTTTCCGTGTAACTTTTTTGCATCTTCAATATTCCCTTCAGCAAAAGCCTTTTCGGCGGATTTCCAGTATAAATCATCTCGTTCAGAAGCAGTTTTTTTCTCGATAGTCTGCATTATTTCATCAACGGATTTGCCTTCAACCTCAGATTGAAACTTCTCGGTCGTTGCCATTGTGTCAAGAATTGCAACTTCCTGTTGACCTAATTTACTGCGGATGGCTTGGGCTTTAGCCGGAAAATACTTGGTGATTTCCGTGATTGTTTTGGCAAGTTCGTACGATGAAAGATATGGTTGTTTGAGATAAAGTTGGGCTAACACGTCAATCACTTCTTTGTAAGAATTTTCGCTCAACACCGCCGGTTTCTTATTTTTAGTCGCTTGTCGCTCAAGCTTTTTTATCGTTTCGAGAAACGTCTGAAGCTCCCAGGAAGAAATGGTGAAGCCGCTGCTTTCGACATTTTTCTTCATCGTGTTCGATGATATTGTGGGATGCACCGTATTGCTCATCGAATTAGTCAGCGAGCCGGAAGATAAATTAATAGTGGTGTCAGCGGTTTTTATTTTAGCGACAATATCCTGAGCCAGTTTTCCGCCGAGCTCCGCATCTTTTTTATAAATATCTTCGAGTGTCGAAAATAAATTTGACGTAATTTCTTCATCCAAATTTTTCTTCGCCAATTCGTAAGCTAGTTTCGGGTCTTTCAAAGTAATCTGTGCGGCAAGGTTGAGTTCGAGCGTTTTTTCGTCTTCAAATAAGCTCGCGCCGTTCACGTCTTTGCGACTTAATTCCTGCAGAGCTTCGAGCGCCAATTTTGGGTCGCGCGGCGCAATACTCAGTAAAAGTTCGCCGCGCAAAATTCGAGCATCGTTCAGAATAATATAGCGCTCTGAAATCGCTTCGTCCGAAGCATCAGTATTTTCTGGTGGAACTTGATTGATTAAAGAAGATAAATCGGTGATCGCGTTTTGAAAAACAATACGTGCCTGTTTTTCATCTTTTTCCCACAATAAATCGCCGATGGCGACGCGAGCGGTTATACGGTTTAAGGGAAGGGCAAACTGCTCGGCTTCACGCGCTAAATTATTTAACAAGACAAATGCTTTTTCTTGTAATTCAGGTGAAACATCTTTTTTCTTAATATTCTTTCCTGTAGCGATTTGCGCCGGTATTTGCCCGGCAAAGGCAAGAAAAATAAATACTGTAAAAATTTTTTTATAAAACATTCCGATACTCCGTTTAAAGTTTGGGTTAATAGTAATTCGAGACGGGAAATTAGTAAATATAAATTTCCTCCTCATTGGCGTTTAGAACGTGAATACTTTGCAAGATTGCAGCTTTCCTCTAAAATTTATATTTTATGCTCAAATTATACCCGCAAACTTTCGAGGAATTCTTACACCTGTCAAAAACCGGCAATGTTGTTCCCATTGTCAGAAGTGTGTTGGCGGATTTGCATACGCCGGTCGGAGCCTTTTTGCGCATTGCCCAGGGTGCGAAACAGGCGTTCCTTTTTGAATCAATCGAAGGCGGCGAACAAATCGCGCGTTATTCATTCCTTGCTGCAAACCCGTTTATGACTGTGCGGTCGCACGATTCGCAAACCGTCGTTGAAAAAATTGGCGAAGAAAAAATTGTCTCTGAAAAGAAATTATTTGAGTTTTTACGTGAACATTTTGAAACAAATAAGCTCGCCCGGAAAGAAAATCTTCCTCCGCTCTGCGGGGGCGCGATCGGTTTTATCGCTTATGACGCGGCGCGCTGGTTTGAAAAAACTTTAGACACCAATCAAGATTTTGAAAAAGACGATGCTGTTTGGATGTTTTTCCGCAACATTCTGGTTTTTGACCGGCTTAACCAACAGATTGAAATTGTTTCGATAGTAATGACCGACGAAGCGGAGGGAAGCGAAGAAAAACTTCGCCAATTATTTGAAAATGCCGTTGCCGAAACCGAAAAAATTGAAAAGCTTTTGCAAAATAATTTAAGTTCCAATTTTGCCGCGTCGCCACAAGTATTTGAGAAACCCGGCGAATTCACTTCAAGCTGGAAAAAAGAAGATTTTCTTGCGTCGGTCGAGGCAATCAAGGAAAAAATTCTTGCCGGTGATTGTTATCAAGTTGTGCTTTCACAAAAATTTCAAAGGCAAATTTCGGCTTTACCGATAAACGTCTATCGCGCTTTGCGCACGACGAATCCTTCTCCTTATATGTTCTATATCAAATTCGGAGAAGAAAATCTGATCGGCGCTTCGCCGGAAATGTTAATCCGGTGTCACGGCAGTAAACTCGAATATCGTCCAATCGCCGGAACTAGAATACGCGGCAAAACCGTCGAGGAAGATTTTGTGTTAGCCGAAGAATTACGCGCCGATACGAAAGAAGTTTCCGAACATACGATGCTGGTCGATTTGGGGCGCAATGATTTAGGACGCGTTGCCGAATTCGGTTCGGTCGAAGTTGAGACGCTGATGAAAGTAGAAAAGTATTCTCACGTTCAACATCTGGTGACGAGTTTGAAGGCAAATTTGCGCGAAGGGTTTGACCGTTTCGATGCGTTGGCAGCCTGTTTTCCGGCAGGAACGGTTTCCGGCGCGCCAAAGGTTCGGGCGATGCAGATTATTGACGAATTAGAGCCGACAAAACGCAATGTGTATGCCGGAGCAATCGGTTACATTGATTATGCCGAAAACCTCGATACGTGCATTGCGATTCGAACAATCAGCTTGCAGAACGGAACGGCTTCGATCCAGGCGGGAGCGGGGGTTGTCGCTGATTCAGTTCCTGAACGAGAATATGAAGAAACAATAAACAAGGCTCGGGCTTTGATGAAGGCGATTGAGATGGCAGAGAGGTTAATTGAAAATTAAATTGCTTTTTCTGAAAATTAGAATATTAATCTGCCTGGCTTTTATTGGCGGCGATCATTGGAATTAACTCAAAATCTATTTTACCTTCTTCTATTTCCCTCATTGCGATGCGCGTTGTTTTGCTTTTGCGCGGGTCCATTTCAACGCGGGGATTTGCTCCGCGCTGCAATTGTTTGCTGCGCTGCGCCGCTAAAATTATCTTGCGGTATTTTGAATCAATTTCAGGCGTTACTTTTGGCTCTTCGGTGGTTTCTTCAACAAGTTTTTCGGTTTGTTCAACCATAATTTAGGCTTAATCTCCGGCAAAGTTTTTTTCGACATATCGAAACTATCTAGGATAGCCTTTATCGAGTAGCTTTGTCTAATACGCTTTTGACGCTCTGCCAGAATGATTGTTTTCAAATCATTTGTCGCCTTTGTAACTTCATTGTTGACAACAACATATTCAAATTCATCAAATCGTCCGACTTCGGCGAAAGAATTTTGCAGACGCAGATTTAAATCTTCTTTTTTCTCGGTTGCCCGCGCCGTTAGACGCTTTTGCAAAACTTCAAACGAGGGCGGCAAAATAAATATGCTGACGGCTTGCGGAAATACTTTTCGGATGCTTTGAGCGCCCTGCACATCAATTTCCAAAACAATGTCGCGCCCCGCATCAATTTCGGCGTTGACAAAATTCAGAGACGTTCCATAATAATTGCCGTGAACTTCGGCAAATTCCAAAAACTCGCCCTTTTTAATTAAATCTTTAAATTGTTTATTGCTGACGAAAAAATAATCCTTACCGTTTTCTTCACCATCGCGCATCTTGCGTGTGGTGAACGAAACAGAGTATCCGATATTCGGCAAAATCTTTAGAACTTCTTTGATGAGCGTTCCTTTGCCGCCGCCGGAAGGTGAGCTGACGATAATTAAATTACCCTGCATAGTTAATTAGTGGTAAGTGGTAAACGGTAAGTGAAAAGCAAATACTTACCGTTTATCACTTACCACTTACCACTATTCTACATTTTGAATTTGCTCGCGGATTTTTTCAATCTCCGACTTTATGGCCAGAGCTGATTCCTTAACCGTTAAATTATTCGTCTTGGAAGCGATTGTATTTGCTTCACGATTTAGTTCCTGAGTGAGAAAATCGAGCCGTTTGCCGACTTCTTTTTCTTCGTTCATAATTGTCCGAAATTGTTCGAGGTGACTTTTGAGCCGCGTGATTTCTTCGGAAATGTCACTTCGGTCAGCTAAGTATGCTACTTCCTGAGCGAGACGCGCACTATCAATTTCAATTTGCGAATCGCTTTTAGCAATAAATTCGGCAACGCGCTTTGAAAGGCGGTGGTAATATTCTTCCGCGACATTCGCGCTTTCCGATTCAATACGCGGCAAATGATTTTCAATACCTAAAAGACGTTGGGTCAATTCGGATTTCAACGATTCACCCTCGGTTTCACGCATCTTCTCGAGTTCATCGAGCGCAATTTTAAAGGAATTTTCAATCGCTTCGATGAACTCTTCACTTAAATCGGCGGCTTTGGTCTGCAAAGCATTTGGAAGGCGAGCAATGACATTTAAGTCCGGTTCGCCGGAAAGCGCGAATTCTTCCCGTATCGTTTTTAACGCCGAAAGATAACCCGATATTAGAGGTCGGTTCAGTTCGTACGTAACGTCGGAGGTTCGCTCATAATTTATAATAACTTCAACCCGCCCGCGCGATAATCTCGAAGAAATTAAACGCTTCAAGTTTGCTTCGAGCGATTGCAGTTCACTTGCAAGCCGCAAACTTAAGTCTAAAAAACGATTGTTGACAGTTTTTATTTCGACGGAAACGACAAAATTTTCTTCAGAAACCGCGCCGCGTCCAAATCCGGTCATTGATTTCATAATCAGTTATCAGTCAACAGTTATCAGTTGTCAATTGTCAGATATCAGTTAGCGCTTATCAATTCTGTTGACTGATAACTGTTGACTGTTGACTGTTATTCTCCTCGAAAAATTGTAATTCGTAAAGTTTTTTATAAACGCCGCCTTTTTCGAGCAGTTCGGCGTGCGTTCCGGTTTCAACAATTCTGCCGCGCGCCATTACAACGATTTTATCGGCTTTTCTGACGGTCGAAAGCCGGTGCGCAATAACAATTGATGTTTTGTTTTGCATCAAATTGACCAAAGCCTTTTGCACGAGCCTTTCAGATTCCGTGTCCAGTGCCGAGGTCGCTTCATCTAAAATTAAAACCGGCGCGTTGACCAAAACAGCGCGGGCGATAGCAATTCGCTGCCTTTGACCGCCCGACAAAAATATACCGCGCTCGCCGACGATTGTCTCGTAGCCTTTCGGCAGTTCCTCGATAAATTCGTGAGCAAACGCGATTTGTGCCGCTTGAATTACATCTTCATCTGACGCATTCGGGTTGCCGTAGGAAATGTTATACCGAATCGTATCGTTAAACAGAACGGTTTCCTGCGTGACCAGTGCAATTTGTTTTTTTAAGCTCGCTAGTTTCGCATCGCGCAAATCTGTTTCGTCCCAAAATATTGCGCCTCGGCTCGGATCATAAAGTCTCTGGATAAGTTTTATAAGGCTCGATTTTCCGCCGCCGCTTTCGCCGACCAGCGCAACCATCGACCCTTTCGGTATTTCCAAATCCAAATCCTTGATAATAATTTTTTCTTCCGATTGATAATTGAAAGAAACATCTTTGAGTTGAATCTTTTCTTTGAGCGGCTGCAGCTCAACGGCATTTGTAATTTCGGCGAGTGATTCGTTGTCATCCAAAATGTCCCAGACATCTTTCGCGGCGGCAAATGCTTGTGTTAATTGGTTGTGCTGGCGTGATATTTTTCGCAAAGGATCGTAGCTTTTAAAAAGAGCTGCGAGAAAAGTAAAAAACTGTTCGGGCTGCATATTTCCGGCGTTAATTTCGCGCAAACCAAAATAAATTAAAACGACAATAACAATCATTCCGATGAGTTCAATAATCGGCGGGCTGGTGGCGGAAATTTTACCGGAACGAAGATTGGCGCGGGCTATTTTCTCCGTGACTTTTGAAAATCTGGATTTTTCGCGTGTTTCGCCGCGGTAAGCTTTGACAATTGTATGATTGGAAAGCGCTTCCTGCGCGGTATCGGACAAAAGTTTATTGCCTTCAAAAGATTCATCGGCAAGTTTTCGGAGAGCCTGACTAAATTTGCCGGTCAGAATACCGATAATCGGAGCGAGAATTAAAGCGCCGAGCATAAGGCGCCAACTGTAATAAAACCCCGCGCTGAGAAAGGCAACGAGCATAAAACTTTCGCGCAGAATGTCGCGCAAATTTGAGGAAACTGATAGTTCGATTGCCGAACAACTAACTACAATTCGGGAGACAAGATAATTCGTGCGATGTCTTTCGTAAAAGTTTGCCGATTGATTCAGAAGATGCGCATACAATTCCTTCCGCAGCTGCAAAACCGTCGTCTGCCCGATTTTTGCCATTAAATATGAAGAAAAAAATTCCGCGATTCCTTTACAAACGGTAAAAGTCAATAAAAAACCCGCAATCGCCAGCCACGCTCGATACCAATTATCGACCGGAATATAATTTTGCAGGTTGAACAGAGTTTTGGAACTTCCGGCAGCATTCGGAATAAACTGTTCAAACATTGGAACGAGAAGCGCGAGAGTCGCCATCTCAAATAAAGCCGCAAAAATCATCCCCACCAACGCTAAAATAAAGGTCAGGAGATTTGGTCGCAGATATTTGAGAAGGCGTATAAATTCGCTCATTTCTTTCTAAACATTTGAATATACTTTAGCCGAATGGCATTAGTCCAAAGATAATACAAAGTTTTGTCCTTTTTACATTTATGGTAAGATTTGCAACGCCCGAATGAGTTGCGGCATCTTTTCTAAAAGCTAAATCTTCATTGGAGAAGAAATATGAAAATTCCAAAAGCCATAAATTTTTTAATTGTAATTTCTACGTTATTTTTATTCTCTATAAATGTTTTTGCTCAAGTTGATGTTCCGCGCGAAACCCGTGCGGTAACTTATCCGGTTGATGAAACCGTGATGCTGAAGTTTCGCGGCACAACCCGTTTTCCGCGGATGAAGGGCGAGGGGAAAATCCAGCGCACAAAAAAGAACGGTACGGAAATCGAGCTTTCCGTCTCGAAAATGCCGCGCCCGTTCGAGCTCGGCGCCGGTTTCGCAACTTATGTCGTGTGGGCGATTTCGCCTGACGGACAAGTTGATAATCTGGGCGAAATAAAGCGGCGCGGGTTTTTCGATTTCGATTCAAAAATTTCCGTCACGACCCCGCTCCAGAATTTTGCGCTGATTATTACGGCTGAGCCGCATTATCTGGTTCGCCGTCCGAGCCGCGCCATTATGCTCGAAAATTTAAATCCCTATTCATTGAGCGGAAAAACTTTGGCGACGACAACCGCCGTCCAGTATTTCGGAAATTCGAGCGATTATTTTAGCGATACTCGAACGCCTGAAATTGCCGAACTCGATTATTCAAAAACGCCTTCAACTATTTTGCAGGCAAAACAAGCCGTTGCCCTGGCGAAATTTGCCGGAGCCGACCGCGATGCAAAAGAAGAACTCAGGCAATCGCAGACGCTCCTTCAAAATGCGGAAAATGCCTGGAAAGCCCGCCGCGACGAGGAAGCAGTTGATATTACTGCCCGCCAGGCGAACCGGACTTAAATGTCATTGCTCGCCTTCCAAATGCTTTGCAGACCAAAGCCGCCGATTTAAGTGAAGAGTTCATCGAAGCGATTGAAAATTCCTTTAAAATTGCGCTCGATGAACTCGAGAAGATGCGTGAAACCGAGGGTGAATCGTTGAAATCCGAATTGACCCAACGTCTTTTAGGTATTGAAAATCATTTGCCGCGTATTGAATCGGAAAGCGCGAATGTCGCGGAAGAATATTACCACCGCCTTTCAAAGCGCGTTGCCGAATTTATTGCTAAAAGCGATTCGCAAATTGAAATTGATAGTGCGCGTCTCGCTCAGGAAGTAGCATACTTAGCTGACCGAAGTGACATTTCCGAAGAAATCACGCGGCTCAAAAGTCACCTCGAACAATTTCGGACAATTATGAACGAAGAAAAAGAAGTCGGCAAACGGCTCGATTTTCTCACTCAGGAACTAAATCGTGAAGCAAATACAATCGCTTCCAAGACGAATAATTTAACGGTTAAGGAATCAGCTCTGGCCATAAAGTCGGAGATTGAAAAAATCCGCGAGCAAATTCAAAATGTAGAATAGTGGTAAGTGGTAAGTGATAAACGGTAAGTATTTGCTTTTCACTTACCGTTTACCACTTACCACTAATTAACTATGCAGGGTAATTTAATTATCGTCAGCTCACCTTCCGGCGGCGGCAAAGGAACGCTCATCAAAGAAGTTCTAAAGATTTTGCCGAATATCGGATACTCTGTTTCGTTCACCACACGCAAGATGCGCGATGGTGAAGAAAACGGTAAGGATTATTTTTTCGTCAGCAATAAACAATTTAAAGATTTAATTAAAAAGGGCGAGTTTTTGGAATTTGCCGAAGTTCACGGCAATTATTATGGAACGTCTCTGAATTTTGTCAACGCCGAAATTGATGCGGGGCGCGACATTGTTTTGGAAATTGATGTGCAGGGCGCTCAAAGCATCCGAAAAGTATTTCCGCAAGCCGTCAGCATATTTATTTTGCCGCCCTCGTTTGAAGTTTTGCAAAAGCGTCTAACGGCGCGGGCAACCGAGAAAAAAGAAGATTTAAATCTGCGTCTGCAAAATTCTTTCGCCGAAGTCGGACGATTTGATGAATTTGAATATGTTGTTGTCAACAATGAAGTTACAAAGGCGACAAATGATTTGAAAACAATCATTCTGGCAGAGCGTCAAAAGCGTATTAGACAAAGCTACTCGATAAAGGCTATCCTAGATAGTTTCGATATGTCGAAAAAAACTTTGCCGGAGATTAAGCCTAAATTATGGTTGAACAAACCGAAAAACTTGTTGAAGAAACCACCGAAGAGCCAAAAGTAACGCCTGAAATTGATTCAAAATACCGCAAGATAATTTTAGCGGCGCAGCGCAGCAAACAATTGCAGCGCGGAGCAAATCCCCGCGTTGAAATGGACCCGCGCAAAAGCAAAACAACGCGCATCGCAATGAGGGAAATAGAAGAAGGTAAAATAGATTTTGAGTTAATTCCAATGATCGCCGCCAATAAAAGCCAGGCAGATTAATATTCTAATTTTCAGAAAAAGCAATTTAATTTTCAATTAACCTCTCTGCCATCTCAATCGCCTTCATCAAAGCCCGAGCCTTGTTTATTGTTTCTTCATATTCTCGTTCAGGAACTGAATCAGCGACAACCCCCGCTCCCGCCTGGATCGAAGCCGTTCCGTTCTGCAAGCTGATTGTTCGAATCGCAATGCACGTATCGAGGTTTTCGGCATAATCAATGTAACCGATTGCTCCGGCATACACATTGCGTTTTGTCGGCTCTAATTCGTCAATAATCTGCATCGCCCGAACCTTTGGCGCGCCGGAAACCGTTCCTGCCGGAAAACAGGCTGCCAACGCATCGAAACGGTCAAACCCTTCGCGCAAATTTGCCTTCAAACTCGTCACCAGATGTTGAACGTGAGAATACTTTTCTACTTTCATCAGCGTCTCAACTTCGACCGAACCGAATTCGGCAACGCGTCCTAAATCATTGCGCCCCAAATCGACCAGCATCGTATGTTCGGAAACTTCTTTCGTATCGGCGCGTAATTCTTCGGCTAACACAAAATCTTCCTCGACGGTTTTGCCGCGTATTCTAGTTCCGGCGATTGGACGATATTCGAGTTTACTGCCGTGACACCGGATTAACATTTCCGGCGAAGCGCCGATCAGATTTTCTTCTCCGAATTTGATATAGAACATATAAGGAGAAGGATTCGTCGTGCGCAAAGCGCGATAGACGTTTATCGGTAAAGCCGAAATTTGCCTTTGAAATTTTTGTGAAAGCACAACTTGATAACAATCACCGGCAAGAATTTTTTCCTTGATTGCCTCGACCGACGCAAGAAAATCTTCTTTTTTCCAGCTTGAAGTGAATTCGCCGGGTTTCTCAAATACTTGTGGCGACGCGGCAAAATTGGAACTTAAATTATTTTGCAAAAGCTTTTCAATTTTTTCGGTTTCGGCAACGGCATTTTCAAATAATTGGCGAAGTTTTTCTTCGCTTCCCTCCGCTTCGTCGGTCATTACTATCGAAACAATTTCAATCTGTTGGTTAAGCCGGTCAAAAACCAGAATGTTGCGGAAAAACATCCAAACAGCATCGTCTTTTTCAAAATCTTGATTGGTGTCTAAAGTTTTTTCAAACCAGCGCGCCGCGTCATAAGCGATAAAACCGATCGCGCCCCCGCAGAGCGGAGGAAGATTTTCTTTCCGGGCGAGCTTATTTGTTTCAAAATGTTCACGTAAAAACTCAAATAATTTCTTTTCAGAGACAATTTTTTCTTCGCCAATTTTTTCAACGACGGTTTGCGAATCGTGCGACCGCACAGTCATAAACGGGTTTGCAGCAAGGAATGAATAACGCGCGATTTGTTCGCCGCCTTCGATTGATTCAAAAAGGAACGCCTGTTTCGCACCCTGGGCAATGCGCAAAAAGGCTCCGACCGGCGTATGCAAATCCGCCAACACACTTCTGACAATGGGAACAACATTGCCGGTTTTTGACAGGTGTAAGAATTCCTCGAAAGTTTGCGGGTATAATTTGAGCATAAAATATAAATTTTAGAGGAAAGCTGCAATCTTGCAAAGTATTCACGTTCTAAACGCCAATGAGGAGGAAATTTATATTTACTAATTTCCCGTCTCGAATTACTATTAACCCAAACTTTAAACGGAGTATCGGAATGTTTTATAAAAAAATTTTTACAGTATTTATTTTTCTTGCCTTTGCCGGGCAAATACCGGCGCAAATCGCTACAGGAAAGAATATTAAGAAAAAAGATGTTTCACCTGAATTACAAGAAAAAGCATTTGTCTTGTTAAATAATTTAGCGCGTGAAGCCGAGCAGTTTGCCCTTCCCTTAAACCGTATAACCGCTCGCGTCGCCATCGGCGATTTATTGTGGGAAAAAGATGAAAAACAGGCACGTATTGTTTTTCAAAACGCGATCACCGATTTATCTTCTTTAATCAATCAAGTTCCACCAGAAAATACTGATGCTTCGGACGAAGCGATTTCAGAGCGCTATATTATTCTGAACGATGCTCGAATTTTGCGCGGCGAACTTTTACTGAGTATTGCGCCGCGCGACCCAAAATTGGCGCTCGAAGCTCTGCAGGAATTAAGTCGCAAAGACGTGAACGGCGCGAGCTTATTTGAAGACGAAAAAACGCTCGAACTCAACCTTGCCGCACAGATTACTTTGAAAGACCCGAAACTAGCTTACGAATTGGCGAAGAAAAATTTGGATGAAGAAATTACGTCAAATTTATTTTCGACACTCGAAGATATTTATAAAAAAGATGCGGAGCTCGGCGGAAAACTGGCTCAGGATATTGTCGCTAAAATAAAAACCGCTGACACCACTATTAATTTATCTTCCGGCTCGCTGACTAATTCGATGAGCAATACGGTGCATCCCACAATATCATCGAACACGATGAAGAAAAATGTCGAAAGCAGCGGCTTCACCATTTCTTCCTGGGAGCTTCAGACGTTTCTCGAAACGATAAAAAAGCTTGAGCGACAAGCGACTAAAAATAAGAAACCGGCGGTGTTGAGCGAAAATTCTTACAAAGAAGTGATTGACGTGTTAGCCCAACTTTATCTCAAACAACCATATCTTTCATCGTACGAACTTGCCAAAACAATCACGGAAATCACCAAGTATTTTCCGGCTAAAGCCCAAGCCATCCGCAGTAAATTAGGTCAACAGGAAGTTGCAATTCTTGACACAATGGCAACGACCGAGAAGTTTCAATCTGAGGTTGAAGGCAAATCCGTTGATGAAATAATGCAGACTATCGAGAAAAAAACTGCTTCTGAACGAGATGATTTATACTGGAAATCCGCCGAAAAGGCTTTTGCTGAAGGGAATATTGAAGATGCAAAAAAGTTACACGGAAAAATGAAAACCAAGCGCGAACACGATTATCTGGAAAAAGTTATCGAAAATGCGCTGCCGTTAGAGCTAGCGGAAAAAGGTGACCTGAGCGAAGTTCGGCGACTTTTGGGTAAACTAAAAACGAATGAGGAACGGGTCGAAGTTCTCACCACGCTGGCAATATCTGTTGTCGAAAAAAACGATAAAAAGACGGCTTCCGCTCTGCTTGAAGAAGCGCGAACCATATATACAGGGAGAATGAAAAGCCGAAAAAATCTGGCTACCGTTTTGCACCTGACCCAGGCTTACGCCGTTTTGGATGCGGAACAAAGTTTTGTTTTTCTTGAAAGTAACATTTCCTATTTTAACGAAATCATCGGTGCGGCGATTCTCCTCGACGAATTTAATGAATTCGGTTCAACGCAAAACGATGAGTTACGACTTGATACGATTCGCAGCCAATCCTATCAAAATATTCCGAAAGGGGTAAAGCTCTTAAAAAATTTAGCAGTCGCCGACTTTGAACGAGCGGTTCAATTTGCGGAAAGATTTTCGCGCTCCGAAATTCGCTTTTTTGCGCGTTACCGTATTTTGGAAAGTTTGCTCGATCCTAACGCGGAAGAAGATGAAAAGAAATTTAAAACAACACTGGAAAATGAACATTATGACCATTAAAAAAACCGATTTGCCGCTTTTGAAACTAACTATCGGAAAAATATTTTTTTTATTGCTGCTACCTTTTTTGGTAGTTCAAAATAATTTTTCGCAAGTTGTCGAAACTAAGAAAAAAGATAAAATCTCAGCCGAACTTCGCAAGGATGCCGTAAGTTTTCTGCGCGAAACCACGACTGACGTCAACAATATGCGCACCTTGGAAAACCGTATCAGTTTTTCGGCGGAACTCGCTAACTTGATGTGGTTCAACGATGAAAAGGAAGCGCGGGCGATGTTCAAAAGTGTCATCACAGATTTTCGACAACTTCTAACCCAATTTGACGCGCCCGAAACCGCGACCGAAACTGAAGAAGAAGCGAGTCTTTTAGTCGGGGGTAGAGGAGGAGATTTTAACCGAAAGTTTTTTAAGGCGACTGCCGTCCGCCAACAAATTGCTACCAATTTAGCAGAACACGACCCGCAACTGGCTTTTGATTTTCTGGCGGAAACTGCGCAGGCAATCTCTAATCCTAAACTTCGCCTTCAATTAGAGCAGAATTCTTATTTTGAAATGCAGCTTCTCAACCGAATTGCCGAAAAGAACGTGGATGTCGCGCTCAAACACGGACTCAAAGCGCTTGAAAAAGGTTTTAACGTCCAAATGGGTGAGCTGCTCAAGAATATTTACGCCAAAGATGCGGAAAAGGGAGCATCATTCGGTGAAGATATTTTGAAAAAAATAAAGTCTGTTGATGCGACACCCGACAACTTTTATCATCTCAATATGCTGCTCAGTTTAGGAAACGAAAATCTTGAACAGATAAAAAAAGAACCGGGAAAACGTCCGATGTTTTCGGAGCAATCGATGCGCGAACTTGCTGATTTGCTTGGAAAAGCCCTGCTTAAACGCGAAAATCTTGATAACTCTGAAATCACTCAATATCTACCACAAGTCGAGAAATTCGCTCCTGCCCGAGCCGCCCAGATGCGCCAAAAAATGAATTCTAAAAATACAAAAAATGGCACGGCGCAATTTGGAGACGCTCCGCGACCACCAATGCCCGCAACGAATACCTCGCAAGCAGATAAGCAAAAGAAATTAATGGAAGATGTCGAAAGCTTAAACAAGAAAACACTTTCCAAGGAAGAAAGGCAGAAAGTAGTCGAGCAAGCTAAAAAAATAATTGCAAGTGTCAAGAACCGCGAACAGAAGTTATTCGCCTTAAGCGCTTTGGCTGCGCAAGTGGCGCTTTCCGGCGATAAAGAGTCAGCGTCG
>MWVX01000166.1_pt1 | contig 18505 bp, 16 predicted proteins | sample 1047311 | NCBI WGS metagenome assembly MWVX01 (sample SAMN06349984, study PRJNA376086) | soil metagenome | isolation source: MtG-4 sample Antarctic (ecotone) soil | place: Antarctica | collected 2015-01-13 | reverse complement strand
GATCAAGGGTGATCCAAGAACGGATGGCAACCTGGTCCATGTTCTTGTTAGGCCGATCGATCTCGAAGTTCTCCTTCGACCAACTGGTTTGCACGACCGAGTAGGGATAGGCGGCTGGTTCGGTTTCGTGAATAATGACAGCCGCAGCCGCGCCTTTCTCCGCCGCGATCTCATACTTGTAGGTCCAGCGGCCGTAGTAAGTCATGGCGCGTCCCTGGAACATTTTCGGGTCGAGCTGGGTCGGGCTCCCAGGGTCCGCGATCGGCGGATCATTGATCAGCATCAAGATGGTTTTCCCTTTCACATCGACGCCCTTGTAATCATCCCAGCCGTACTCGGGCGCGACGATGCCGTAGCCGACAAAGACAATCTCGGAATCGTCGACCGTGATGTCCTCCTGCAAGCGCGCGGAAGAAGCGACGTAATCTTCCGGAAACTCCAGCTCGATCGTGTCGCCGTTGACGGTGAACTGCGCACTCGGGGTGGTCGTGATGCCGGCGAGCGGAACTTCCTGGAGATAGCGGCCGTTCGGGTTCCCGGGCTTCAACCCCAGAGCCTTGAATTGCTCAGTAATGTATTTAACTGAGAGGTCCTCGCCCTTCGAACCCGGAGCGCGGCCTTCATATTCATCTGACGCGAGAACCTTAATGTGCTTGAGGAGGTCGTCGGCCTTGATGACATCGAGCGCGGCCTTGGGTGGAAGGGCGGAATCGTCGGCGCTCAAGACGAGCGAAAAGGAGCAGAGGAAGAGGGAGAGGAAGAGTTTTTTCATGTGGTATCCGGTTAGCGCCGAGGCTGCTCGGAGGCGCATAGTAGTCGTAGCGCGGTAGCACGCTGGCCGTAGGTAGGTGGATCTGGCGCTGTCTAGACAATCGTCAATGCGGTGACAGAGCAGTCTCGAGGTTCAATCCAATTGCACGACTCCGCCGGCATACGACTTCCGTCGTCACTCCAGCGAGACGAATTTGTACGGGTGATGATCGAGGATGGTTGGATTCCAGCCTTGTACGCTCGGGTAGATGAGAAAGGCGTGCGTGTAGAAGAAAATCGGCAGGATCGGCGCTTCCTCGAGCAGGATCGCTTCGGCGCGCTGAAATGCGTCATAACGCTGGGCTTGGTCCGATGTCTCTCCGGCCGCCGCGATGAGCCGGTCGTATTCCGGGTTGGACCAGCCGGTGACGTTGTTTGTGCCGCCGGTGATCCAGAGATCGAGAAACGAATTCGGATCGATGTAATCACCGATCCAGGTGGAGCGATAAATCTGGTAGGCCATGCGCGCACGCGCCTCGAAGTAAACCTTCTCTTCCTGATTCGTCAGCGTGACATCAGCGCCGAGATTGGCGCGCCACATCTGCTGCACCGCTTCGGCTGTGAGTTTGTGGTTTTCCGAGGTGTTGAAGAGAATGTCGATAGAGGGCAAGCCGCGCCCGTCCGGGTAGCCCGCTTGCGCGAGGAGCTTGCGCGCTTGTGCCGGATCATAGGGAATGGAGGAAGCGCTGGTGTAACCGGCGGTGTCAGGCGGGGTGAAAAATGCGGCCGGCACTTGCCCGCCGCGCCAGACGCGTTCGACAATCGCCTGCCGGTCGATCGACATGGCAAGGGCCCGCCTAACGAGTCGATTATCGAGCGGCGGGCGTGTGACATTCACGCGAAAAAAATAGGTGCCAAGGTAGGGATCGATGCGGAGGAGATCGGGACGATCGCGGCGATAACGCTCGATGCGGTTTACTGGGATCGAATCGGTGAGATGCAACTGGCCGGAGCGAAATGCGCGTTCTTCGACGTCGTTACTGTCGATGGTATGGAAGACGATCTCATGCAGCGCGACCGTGGCCGCGTCCCAGTAGCTGGCACTTTTCTTCACGCGAATGCGGCTGTTGATCCGCCACTCCTCGAGCGTGAAAGGGCCGTTGCCGACGAACCGGCCGGGCCGAGTCCAGCGCGAACCGCGTTCATAGCCAGGGCCGTATTTCTCGATCGTCGGAAGATGGACCGGATACCAGGAGTAATGGTTCAGGAGCGAGAGAAAGTATGGCGTCGGGTTCGTGAGCGCGATGAGCAGCGTCGCGTCGTCGGGCGCACGGAAGCCGACATCATCGAACTTCGTGAGCTTCCCGCCGTTGAACTCCTGCGCATTCACGACGGGGTAAAGCATGTAAGCCACGGGCGAAGCGATCGCGGGGGAGAGGATGCGCCGGTAGGAATTGAGAAAATCGTGTGACGTGACTGGTTCACCGTTCGACCAGCGCGCTTCTTTGCGGAGGTGGAAGGTGTAGAGCTTGCCGTCAGGTGAGATTTCCCACGATTCGGCTACGCCGGGGATTGGATGGAGATCGTGCGGATCTTCCGATACGAGACCTTCGAGTAAGGCGCGAATGACGGAGAAGGCGCCAACGCCATTGACCAAATGCGGATCGAGGTCCTGCACCTCCGGGCCATTTCCCTTATGCAGAATCTGAAGGCGATTGCCTGTCTCGACGTTCGACTCCGGTTTGTGACAAGAGGCCGCGCAAAGAAAAAGCGCGATGCTCAGCGTCGATTGAATCCACCGTTTGGCGCGATGCTCTCGGGCGGCGAACAGGAGAGCTTTCATCGTCAGATGGTCGGAAGCGCAACATTGTGGTAGATGCGCGAAGCGTAAAGGGAATCATTCCCGCCCATGCAAAATCTGCTCGAGAAATCGCTCCTCGCGTTCATCCCGCTTTTTGTTGCTATCGACCCCATCGGCCTGATCGCGCTCTTCATGGGGCTCGCGCCGAATGCGTCGCGCGAGGTGCGTCAACGGCAGGGTGTGCTCGGCATCGCGACCGGATTTGCGGTGGCGATCGGTTTCATTTTCCTGGGTAAGTTCATCTTCCAAGCGCTCGGGATTTCGGTGTCGGATTTTCAAGTCGCGGGAGGACTCATCCTCCTGGGACTGGCCGCGCGCGAGTTGATCGGCGGCGATGACAAACCGCGCAGCGGCGGGGAGGAATTCGGCGTTGTGCCGTTAGGGATGCCGCTGATTGCCGGACCGGCGTTGCTCACCGCATTGCTGATCCTGGTCGACACGGTTGGAGTCGTGTTTACGATCGCTTCGCTGCTAGTGAATCTGTTGCTGGTGGGGGTGGGATTCCGTTATGCCCGACGCGTCGAAGCACTCATGGGCAAGCAGGGTCTCAACGGTGTCTCAAAGCTGATCGCGCTTTTGCTGGCGGCGATTGCCGTGAGCTTGATCCGGCGCGGCTGGCAGGGCGGTTAATGTGGGAGGGGCCTCAGTGCCGCGACTGCTTTGGTCTCCCGAATTCAGTTTCAAGAACTGATCAAATCTGTGCCGTCGGGGCGCTGAGGCCCCCCAAATTCAGGCACCGTCTGCAACGGATTAGAACGCGCCGGTTTGGAGCAGCACCAACGTGCAGGCGTAATCTACTTCGATTCCGGCGGCCTCCGCTTTCTCCGCCAATTGCTCATTCTCCGCGCCGGGGTTCATGATGATCCGGCGCGGCTTCGCGGCGACGATCTCATCGACAAGCGAATCGGAACGCTGCTTGCCAAGATACATTGTGACGGTGTCGATCCGGTCCGGCACGTCTCGAAGGCGGCCGTAACAGGTCTCGCCAAGCACCTCGGCGAGCGCCGGATTCACCGGGATCGCGCGATGGCCATGCTGCCGCAGCATTTGCATCGCTTTGTAGGCGTAGCGGTCGGGTTTTGGCGAAGCGCCGAGGACGGCGACGGTTTCGGATTGGCGGGAAGACATTTACGTAACTGTTCGTGCTCGCGGCGGTCGCCGGTCGTCAAGGCACTGACGTTGACACCTAAAGACCGCTCGTTAGTATCCCGCCGTATGAGATTCCCTCTCGCGCTGACGACGAAAATCGCCGCGTACATCATCGCGCATAAGCTGCGGCGCACGGATAAGTTCGCCACCGTGCTCCAGCTCGAGCCGCTGCACACGTGTAACCTGACCTGCACCGGTTGCGGCAGGATTCGCGAATATTCCACCTCGATCAAAGACATGATGAGCCTGGAAGATTGCCTTGGCGCGGCGGAGGAATGCAAGGCGCCGATGGTCTCGATTTGCGGGGGCGAGCCGCTTATTTATCCGCACATCGAGCTGCTGATCAAAGGGCTTCTCGTGCAGAAGCGCATCGTTTACGTCTGCACCAACGCGATGTTCATGCGCAAAAAAATGCGCGAGTGGCTCCAATCGGAGTTCCCAAAACGCGGCGCCCTTGTTGAAGAAAAAGTCGCGGAGCTGCTCGCGGCCGGTCTCTGCAGCGAGAAAGACGCGGTGGAAATACGCAAAGGACCGAAGGACGCCACCAAGGCCGTGATCGCGCCCAGCGACTGGATGTATTGGAACGTGCATCTCGATGGTCTTGAGCGAACGCACGATCTGATCGTGGAGCGCGAAGGTGTCTTCAAAGAATGCGTTCTCGCGATCAAGATGGCCAAGCTGCTGAACTACCAGGTCGCGACGAACACGACCGTTTACAAAGAGACCGACATAGATGAACTCGAGCAGCTTTTCGATTTTCTTTCCGACCTCGGCGTCGACGGCCACACGATCACGCCGGGTTACGAGTACGATTCCGCCAAGCAGGACATGATCAAGCGCCTGAACCTGCAGCCGGAGAATTTCTTTCTGACGCGCGACCTAACCGTGAAAAAGTTCGCGCGGATGGAAGAATGGATGGCGCGCTACACGTTTTTCGGCACGCCGGTTTACTTCGAGTTCCTCGCCGGAAAGCGCGACCTGACGTGCTCAGCCTGGGCGATTCCGACGCGCAACATGCGGGGCTGGAAGGCGCCCTGTTATTTCATGACGGACGCCGCGGGGACGAACGGTACCGGACATTTCAAGAGCTACGCCGAGCTGCTCGAAAATGTGGATTGGGACAAGTACGGGGTGGTTGACGGAGTCGCGCGCGATGCGCGTTGCGAGAATTGCATGACGCATTGCGGGTATGAGCCGACGGCGAGTTTGGGATTGCAATCGAAGCGGGGCGACACGTGGAAGACGATCAAGTTCAACTTCGGCGCCCGTCCGATGCCGAGTGGTCGTGGGAGTGATGTGCTCGCGTTCAACGGCGTTTCTTCCGGCAATGGCCATCTGACGGGGAAGCGCGCTGAGGTTGGAGAAGCGGTGGCCTCGTGAGGGTTGAAAGGTGGGCGGTTGAATGGTTTACCGGAGAACGGAAGCCGTATGAGTGAGTTTGTCTCTTCATTCGAGAAGCTGCGCGTTTGGAACGATGCCAGAGAGCTTCATAGCCAGGTTTATCGCGCGACCCGCAGCTTTCCTCGTGCTGAGCTTTATGGGCTGACTTCGCAGATGAATCGCGCTGCGGTATCGGTCGCGACTTATCTTGCGGAGGGCAGTTCGAGAACGAGTCGGAAGGACCAGGCGCACTTTACGCAGATCTCCTACGGCTCTCTGACAGAACTGGCGTTGCGCGATTCACAACTGCGCCAGTAATCCTTTCAACCCGTCAACCGGCAACATCCGTGGCTGCACCCAACGTTATTCCACTCCCAAGCGCACTGCCGGGTGACGCGCCTGCTTATGCGCCTGAAACTTCCGACATCCGGGAAGCGATCTCCCGGGCCCAGCGGAATCTTCTCCGCCAACAGCAGCCCGACGGGCATTGGTGTGGCGAGCTGCTCGTCGATAGCACGCTGTGCTCGGACTACGTGCTCTTCATGCACTGGCTCGGCGAAGTGGATGATACGCTTCAGCAGCGTTGCGTGCGTCACATTCTGAAGCGCCAGTTACCCGACGGCGGCTGGAACATCTACTTCAAGGGCCCAAGTGAAGTGAACGCCTCGGTGAAGGCTTACTTTGCGCTCAAGCTGGCGGGACATTCCGCGGACCTGCCGTTCATGCAGGAAGCGCGCGCGAACATTCTCCGGCTGGGCGGCATTCCGCGGATGAATACTTTCAGCAAGCTTTACCTCGCGCTGCTGGGCCAGTTTCCGTGGCAGTATCTGCCGTCGATTCCGGTCGAGATGGTGCTGCTCCCCGCGTGGATGCCGTTCAACATCTACAAAATGTCGTCGTGGAGCCGGGCCATGCTCGTCCCGCTCGCGATCATCAATCACTTCAAGCCGACACGGGAGTTGCCCGGCCTGCAGCAACTGCACGAACTCTATCCGCTCGGGACCGAGCACAAGGATTTCACCCTCGCGCGTGACGCGCGCCTACTGACCTGGCGCAACTTTTTTCTACGCGGCGATCACGCGCTTAAGATCATCTCCAAAATTGGCTGGCGCCCGATGCGGCAGCGCGCGCTTGAGGAAGCGGAGCATTGGATGCTGGAGCGAATCGGCGAAGGGAGCGATGGTCTCGCCACTGTTTTTCCCGCGATGCTCAATGCCCTCATCGCGCTGAAAGCTCTCGGGTATCCGCCAACTCATCCGGCTTATGAGAAAGCGCTCGGCGATTTCCGAGGGTTATTCGTGGACGATCCCGAAGATTTCAGAATTCAACCTTGCCTTTCCCCGGTCTGGGATACGGCCATCAATCTGATCGCGCTCGCCGAGTCAGGCGTGCCGGCCGAAGATCCCGTCCTGCGGAAAGCAGCGGCGTGGCTGGTCGACAAGGAAGTGCACCTGCGCGGTGATTGGACGATCAACAACCGGCATCCCGAAGCGAGCGGCTGGGCATTCGAGTACAACAACGTCTACTATCCTGATACGGACGACACTGCGATGGTGCTGACTGCTCTGCGGCTCGTTAGACCGAGCAGCGCCGAGGGGCTGAAGAAGCTGTTCAAACGCGCGCTCGATTGGCAGCTCAGCTTCCAATGCAAGGATGGCGGCTGGGCGGCGTTCGACAAAGAAGTCACGCAACATTGGCTCGAAGACATGCCGTTCGCGGATCACAACGCGATTCTGGATCCGACTTGCAGTGACCTGACGGCGCGGACGCTGGAGCTTCTCGGCTACATCGGTTTCGACCGGAAACAGCCGTGCGTGCGACGTGCCGTGCAGTATCTCATCGATACGCAGGACGATGATGGTTCTTGGTATGGCCGCTGGGGCGTGAATTACATTTACGGCACCTGGCAGGTGCTGCGCGGTTTACGCGCGATCAAGGAAGACATGTCGCAGACGTGGATCTTGCGCGGCCGCGATTGGCTCGAGAGCTGCCAAAACGACGACGGCGGCTGGGGTGAAACGTGCGCGTCGTATGATGATCCAACGTTGAAGGGGCGCGGCGAAAGCACTGCCTCGCAGACATCGTGGGCGCTGATGGGCCTCTGTGCGTGTGGCGATCTCGATCGTCCGAGCGTGCAACGTGGTCTTCGCTATTTGTTGTCGACGCAGAGGAGCGATGGCGCGTGGAATGAGTCTGAGATTACGGGCACGGGATTTCCCGGGGTGTTTTACCTGAAATACGACATGTACCGGCAGAATTTCCCACTGCTCGCGCTCGCGACTTACGTCAATTACCGGAGCGGAATCGGCCATCGGCCGAGCTTCTATCGTTGCGCGGTGTAGCGGCGTTTGTGGCAAACGCCGGACGCGGGGGCATGCGCTCCCAAAGCGCCTCTACGACAGCCTCGGATTGACGCTTGGCGCTTCGCGTCGAACGTTAGCGCACTATGGCCTACGAATTACCAAAGCTCCCTTACGCCTACGATGCTCTCGAGCCGCATATCGACGCGCGCACGATGGAGATCCATCACACGAAGCATCACCAGACCTACATCACGAACGTCAACAATGCGTTGAAAGAACACCCCGACCTTGCGAACAAGCCGGTCGATGAGCTGATCGGCGATTTGAACGCGGTGCCGGAAGCGGTTCGGACCGTCGTGCGCAACAACGGTGGGGGACATGCGAACCATACCTTCTTCTGGCAAATCATGGGCAAAAACGGTGGCTCGCCTTCAGGGAAACTGGCGGACGAGATTAACTCTACTTTCGGTGGGCTGGACGGTCTCAAAGAAAAGGTCAATGCCGCGGGAGCAGGACGTTTCGGCAGCGGCTGGGCCTGGCTAATCACGAATAAAAGCGGCAGGCTCGAAGTCATCTCGACGCCGAACCAGGACAGCCCCCTGATGGATGGCCATACACCGCTCCTGGGCGTCGATGTTTGGGAGCACGCTTACTATTTGAACTATCAGAACCGCCGGCCTGATTACCTGAAGGCCTGGTGGAATGTGGTGAACTGGGCCGAGGTCGCGAAGCGCTACGACTCACAAGGGTAACACCTGCCCCTGTAGCGGCGGTCTATGACCGCCGACGCCGGCGCTTCGCAGAAATCACGTTCGGTTTTCGGCGGTCATAGACCGCCGCTACAGGGGCATGCTCAGTATATGACCGCCAAGCAGTTCTTCGATTGGCAAACCGCGGGCGGCACTAACGACGTCATGCGTTTCGTGGAGGCGCTGGAGGAAGCGGACATTCCGTGGTGCACAATAGGTGGCGTCGCGGTGGACCACTGGGCGAGAGAACCGATGGTGACGCAAGATGTCGATTTTGTCGTCGCGATCGGAGAACGTGATCGCGGCTCTCGAGAAAGCAGGTTTTTGCGCCGAGAAGTTCGAGTGGTCGGTGATTTTCGCGGAACTTCAAAGGTTGCGCTGCAGCTCAGCACGGAGGATTTCTATAGCGGATTTCCTCTGCGCGCGATCGCGGCCGACGTTCATGGGATTCCCCTCCGTGTCGCTTCCCTCGAAGACACCTTGCGCGGCAAAATCAAAGCGTGGAGCGATGCGGAGAAACGCCGGAGCAAGCAAATCAAAGATTTGGCCGATATTGCCCGGCTGGTTGAAGCCCATCCGCGTTTATGGGATGAGCTTTCGGACGAGCTGAAGAACGAGCTTCATCTGCCGGGAAAGGAGTGAAATTACTCCCCATTTTGCGCAGGCGCTGCGCAGTACACCGATGGCTTACCTCAACGAAAATTACCTGAAGCTTCAAGCCGGATATCTCTTCCCGGAGATTGCTCGGCGGGTGAAGGAATTCTGCGACCGTAATCCTGACGCCGCGGAACGTGTCATCCGCTGCGGTGTTGGCGACGTGACGGAGCCGCTGCCGCGTGCCGCGGTGGAAGCGATGCACAAGGCGGTCGAGGAACTTGGCCATCGAGAAACGTTCCGCGGTTACGGGCATGAGCAGGGCTACGAGTTCATTCGGTCGACCATCGCGGAGCAGGATTACCGCGCCCGCGACGTCGAAATCCGCGACGACGAGATCTTTCTCTCGGACGGCTCGAAATCCGATTGCGGCTACATCCTCGATGTCCTCGGCGAGCAAAACAAAATAGCGATCACCGATCCGGTTTATCCCGTTTACGTCGATACGAATGTGATGGCTGGGCACACGGGCGCTGTCTTGCCGAACGGCGGCTACGAGGGGCTGGTCTACCTCCGATGCACGGCGGAGAACGGCTTCGTGCCTGAGCCGCCGAACACGCCGGTTGATCTCGTTTACCTCTGTTTTCCGAACAACCCCACCGGCGCCGTCGCGTCTCGCGAACAGCTGATCCGCTGGGTGGCGTATGCGCGTGAGCACCGAGCCATTCTGCTCTACGATGCTGCCTACGAGGCTTACATCAGCGATGGGGAAATACCCCATTCAATCTTCGAGATTCCCGGCGCACGGGAATGCGCGATTGAGTTCCGCAGCTTTTCGAAGACTGGCGGGTTCACCGGCGTGCGCTGCGGCTTTACGGTGATGCCAAAGGCGCTGCACGCGCAGACGCGGGACGGCCGCTCGTTTCCGCTCCACCCACTCTGGCATCGACGTTGGAGCACGAAAGCCAATAGCGTGAGCTATCCCGTGCAACGTGGCGCCGCAGCGCTCTACAGCGAGGAAGGCAAAGCACAGGTCCGCGCACTCATCGAGCACTACATGGGCAACGCGCGCATCCTGCGTGACGCGGCGGAGAAGGCGGGCCTGCAAGTCTTTGGTGGCGAAAATGCACCGTATATCTGGGTGAAAACGCCTGCTGGTCTATCGAGTTGGGAGATGTTCGACCGCATGCTGCAGGAGCTCTACGTGGTCATCACGCCCGGCAGCGGGTTCGGTTCGTGCGGTGAAGGCTACTTCCGCATTTCCGCCTTCAACAGCCGGGAGAATGCCGAAGAAGCGGGGCGGCGTTTACAGGTCTCGTTCTGATTCCGAGCCCAGCCCGCAAGAGTGCATCTGCTGATCCAGCCGTAACATGGTCGAGCGCATCCTCCAGGAACTCTCGCGCGGCGATTTCGACTTCAGGAATTACGCGCATCCTGCGGACCCGCTTTCAAATCTTTTTGATGAATGGGTGCCGTATTACCGATTGAAGTACGCGATCGCAAAAGCTCTCCGGGCCGAGTCCGTCCTGGAAACCGGGGTGGGCTTCCGTTACTCCGCGATGGCTTCCTTGACCGCCGTTCCTGAGGCGAAGTTCACCGGGATCGGTCTCAATGGCGAGAACTTCGCCGGCCAGCGCGATGCCCTGGAGTGGGCGAAGCGCGTTGCCTCCGGATACGATGCGAAGTTTCTCGTTGCCGATATGCAGACGCTGAGACGTTCTCCTGGTGGCAGGTACCACTTGATTCATGTCGATGGTCAGCAGGATGGCACGGGCACTTTCCACAATCTGCGGCGTGCCATCGCGCAGGCACCGTGGGTTTTGCACGATCGTTACTTCCGGACGCGAGAATGTTTTCAAAGCGAACGATTGTCTCCTCAAGTAAAAAGACGTTGTGAGCTATGCGATCACAATCCCAGGTCACGCCGGCGAGCTGTCATTTGTCTGGGCACGCACCGCGGGCGATTGAGTTCCGCAGCTTTTCGAAGACTGGCGGGTTCACCGGCGTGCGCTGCGGCTTTACGGTGATGCCAAAGGCGCTGCACGCGCAGACGCGGGACGGCCGCTCGTTTCCGCTCCACCCACTCTGGCATCGACGTTGGAGCACGAAAGCCAATAGCGTGAGCTATCCCGTGCAACGTGGCGCCGCAGCGCTCTACAGCGAGGAAGGCAAAGCACAGGTCCGCGCACTCATCGAGCACTACATGGGCAACGCGCGCATCCTGCGTGACGCGGCGGAGAAGGCGGGCCTGCAAGTCTTTGGTGGCGAAAATGCACCGTATATCTGGGTGAAAACGCCTGCTGGTCTATCGAGTTGGGAGATGTTCGACCGCATGCTGCAGGAGCTCTACGTGGTCATCACGCCCGGCAGCGGGTTCGGTTCGTGCGGTGAAGGCTACTTCCGCATTTCCGCCTTCAACAGCCGGGAGAATGCCGAAGAAGCGGGGCGGCGTTTACAGGTCTCGTTCTGATTCCGAGCCCAGCCCGCAAGAGTGCATCTGCTGATCCAGCCGTAACATGGTCGAGCGCATCCTCCAGGAACTCTCGCGCGGCGATTTCGACTTCAGGAATTACGCGCATCCTGCGGACCCGCTTTCAAATCTTTTTGATGAATGGGTGCCGTATTACCGATTGAAGTACGCGATCGCAAAAGCTCTCCGGGCCGAGTCCGTCCTGGAAACCGGGGTGGGCTTCCGTTACTCCGCGATGGCTTCCTTGACCGCCGTTCCTGAGGCGAAGTTCACCGGGATCGGTCTCAATGGCGAGAACTTCGCCGGCCAGCGCGATGCCCTGGAGTGGGCGAAGCGCGTTGCCTCCGGATACGATGCGAAGTTTCTCGTTGCCGATATGCAGACGCTGAGACGTTCTCCTGGTGGCAGGTACCACTTGATTCATGTCGATGGTCAGCAGGATGGCACGGGCACTTTCCACAATCTGCGGCGTGCCATCGCGCAGGCACCGTGGGTTTTGCACGATCGTTACTTCCGGACGCGAGAATGTTTTCAAAGCGAACGATTGTCTCCTCAAGTAAAAAGACGTTGTGAGCTATGCGATCACAATCCCAGGTCACGCCGGCGAGCTGTCATTTGTCTGGGCACGCACCGCGGGTAAAATCGCCCCCATCTACAATTGAGCGTGCTCGAGACGAACCAAAACCTTCCGCAGCTCTACCGCTTTTGCTTTCTCTTGACCGGGGATGCGGGGAAAGCGCAGGAGGCGTTTCAGGCGACCTTGCGCGAGGCCGCCTCGCGTTGCGCCCAGGGTAAACCGCCGGCGGATCGGCTTTGGTTTTTTCGCGATGCGCGCTGGCGTTGTCTCGTCGTGGGAGAAGAGGGAGTACAGCCGGAGATTTCGCAGTGGGACGAAGAGGAAGTGTCGCCGCACGCCGCCGGACAGGTCGCGCAGTTGCATCCGGAACAACTCGCCATCTGGATCTCCGCCGCTCCGGAGCCGCAGCGGAGCGCACTCGCGGCCTACTATCTGGATGAGTTCACGCCGCGCGAAATTCTCACGGTGCTCGAGCTGAGACCGAGCGAGCTTTCGAAAGCACTCGACAGCGGCCGCCGCCAATTCCAGGCGTGGCTGAATGCGATTACGCCCGTAGACGCATACGGACAATGAGCATCTTTCGCATCTCGCGGCGCGAGAAGATGCTCGCCCACTTCGCGCCGATCACGGAAAAGCCGGGCACAGATCGGCGCATGCGTGTCGCAGTTTTGCGGGCACGTCGCAGCAGGAGGATGGGGAACGCGTTCTCTCATCAACAGGCGTTCGACAAGGCGATTGCGACTCTCGTGCAGGCTACTGCGGTCTCCGCTGAGATCGCGGAGTGGTTCCGAAACGAGAAGCTCATCCCGCAACGCAAGCGCACCTGGAAGAAGACGGCGAAGAACCCCGCCGTCCTCTCGGCCGCGCTCGCGCTCACCGTCATTGCCGGCGTCCTCATCTTCATTGTGCTGGAGCGAATGAACGAATTTCCGGGTTCCGGCACGGCCCGCAAGATGTTGACGGTCGCGAGTGCGACGCAAAGCGGGCAGCTTGATCCGGTCGAAACAGAGGCGGGCTCCTTAGGTGATTTCTTTTTGATGAAATACCGTCTCGAGCACTACGAGGTCGCGCCGGAGTTCGCGCGGCTCCGAACGTCCGCCTGTCGTGTGTTCGACGACGACGAAGGTCACCGCATCGCGCAGATCAGCGTGGCCGAAAAGCAGATGCAGTTCTTCCTTTTTCCCGCCGAGAGGAATCCCAAGGACGCCAAGCCGCGTAAGTTTCCTGGTTGGAAATACGTTCAGCAGGAGGGCTGGACGGGGGCTCTGCGCGTGCGCGATGGCGTCTGTTTCATGGCGGCACTGCGCGGCGAACAGAAAGATCTGGCACCCTACCTTGCGAGCGCGAATCCGGAGGCTGCCGCCGGGGCTGGCAGGCGTTGACACATCGACGGGAGCCGTGGAATTTCGAGCCGCGCAACGCCAGGGTAGCTCAGTGGTAGAGCAGGGGACTCATAAGCCCTTGGTCGGGAGTTCAACTCTCCCCTCTGGCACACTCTCCGATGGCTCGGGCCCGAGACGCGTGAGCGATCGTCATTCCATTGGAATCTCTATCAATTTACATGCTCGTTTGCGCAGCATCCACGCACCATTAGGGGTTCGGCCTGCTCCATCGCTCAATGAACGGTCTTGCGTTCGAAGATTTGAAGGTCGGCCAACGTGTGAAGTCGGGGCCGTATCATGTTACGGAAGAAGCGATCCTGGAGTTTGCGCGTCAATATGACGTGCAGGCATTCCACCTCGATCGCGCAGCGGCGGATGCGAGCCTCTTCGGTGGTCTGGCCGCGAGCGGCTGGCATACGGCCGCGATTGCGATGCATCTTTTCACGACAGGTCCGATGCGGTTTGAGGATGGCGCGATTGGTCTCGCCGTCGATGAACTTCGCTGGCCAACTGCGGTCCGGCCGGGTGACGCCATGCGACTGGAGACGGAAATTCTCGAACTGCGGCCTTCGCGTTCGAAACCCAGGTTCGGCGTAGTCCGCATTCGCAATATTTTGCGAAATCAAAAGAACGAGACTGTTCTGAGCTACATCGCCAGTGCCATGGTCCGGCGCCGTTCTGGCGCGGGAAACTAAGCAGCCGCGGCAATTTCCTTGCACTTGCCGAGGTCAAGCTTGCCGGAGGCGAGGACCGGAATTACGTCGACGCGCCGAATCGTACGCGGTACCCAGAGATTCGGCACCTCGGCTTCGCGCAGAGCCGCACGCAATTGCTGCGCATCAATGTCGGTACTTGTGAGCAGGACCAGCGCTTCACCCTTTGCTTCATCAGGCACCCCCATGATGGCGATGGAGCGTTCCGCCTGTGCATCCAGGCGCAGACCCGACAAAATCTTCTGCTCGATCATTTCGTGCGGCACCATTTCGCCACCGATCTTCGAGAAACGCGATAGCCGTCCGTCGATGAAGAGAAATCCATCTTCATCAAACCGGCCGAGATCTCCGGTTTTAAACCAGCCACCGTGTAACACTTCGGCTGAACGCACCGGATCATCCAGATAGCCATCGAAGATATTGGGTCCGCGCACCCAGAGCATTCCGGTTCCATGCAGGCTGCGCTTTTCACCGGTTTCCGGGTCGCGAATCTCGGCCGCGATCCCGGGCGCCATTTTGCCGGTGGAACCCGGACGGCTTGAAGGTTGAACAAAAACGCCCGCGACCGATGGGATTGGATCGGGAAGATTGACGCTGATCACGGGCGAGGTTTCGGTTAACCCATAGCCTTCATAAACTGGTTTCCCAAATCGCTCTTCGAATGCGGTCGCGATGTCGCGCGGCAATTTTTCCGCCCCAGTGATCACCAGCCGTAGACTGCGCAATTGTTCCGGCTCCGCCTTGCGCAGATATGCGCGGAGGAAAGTAGGCGTCGCGAACATCACAGTCGCTTTGTAGCGTTCGACGAGGGCGGCATTTTTCGCGGCTTCCAGCGGGCTTGGATAGGTGACGATGCGAACGCCCTCAATGAGTGGATACCAAAGCGTGACTGTGCAGCCGAAGCTGTGGAAGAACGGCAGCGATGCAAGGATCACTTCGTCGGGCCGCGAGTCGAGCAGGGCTGCGAATTGCGAGACGTTGCCGAGAATGTTGCGATGTGTGAGCGCGACTCCTTTCGGCGCGCCGGAGCTGCCGCTGGTGAAAAGTAGCAACGCCTCCGCACGATCACCGATCCGCGGCAGTCGCAGCAAACGCGAGAGAAATGAAGCAGGAGTGACGAGCGCGAGCATCCACCAGCAGATGATGGCGGGTTTCATCGCGGGTAGCAGCTCATCGAGATAGATCACCTGCTCGGTCCAGGGAAAATCGGGCACGCGTTTCGCCACCGCGCGCGCCGAGATTGTTGTCGTTAGGCCAGCCTGCTTTTGCGCTGATGCAATCGACTCACGCGCACTCGTGAAATTCAGGTTCACGGGGATTTTCCCTGCAAGAACGATCGCGAGATTCGCCACCACACCGGCCTTTCCCGGGGGCAACACCACCCCAACGCGGCGGTCTCTGCATTGCACTTTCGGATGTCGCGCGAGTGCGGTGGCGACGCCGAGAAGTTTCGCGCGCGAGAGCGTGCTGTGGTCGAAGCCGTCGACGATCGCGGTCCGAAATCCCTTTCGCTTCAGCCCGCGAATGCAGGCATCGGCAAGGTGCTCCTGCAAGATCGGTCGCTGGCTGTAGCAAATTTCGCCGAGCTTCAGGAGTTGCTCACGCACGGCCGCAAGCCCGGCTTCTTCCGCCGTGAGCGGCCGCCCAAAAGCGACCAACACACGATAGGGCAACTGCCGTGGCCATTTCGTGAAGAACCGTCCGCCTTTGAAGGAAAAGAGCGAGCCCCAGAGCTCGTCCATCCAGACGGGCACTACCTGCGCATCGGCCTGGCGCGCGATGAGTTCGTAGCCGCGCTGCAACCGCAGCAAGGTTCCGGAACGCGAGAGCTGTCCTTCGGGAAACAGGCAAACAATCTCTCCCGCACTGATTTTTTCCGCCGCCGCGCGAATCGCGTCCTTCGCGCGCCGTGCGTGAATCGGAATGCAGCCCGCCAGGTTCAGAAACGGATGCAAGACCGGATTCCGGTAATACTCATCATGAATGATGAAGCGAATCGGACGCGGGCAGGCGATCTGGAGAACGACGGCGTCGATCCACGTGATGTGATTCGGCAGGAGCAGAAAACCGCCCGTCGGCAGAGTGTCGCAGCCAATCGTTTTGACCCGGTAAATGAGACGTCCAAGCGCGAGGCGCAAGGTGCTCCTGCAAGATCGGTCGCTGGCTGTAGCAAATTTCGCCGAGCTTCAGGAGTTGCTCACGCACGGCCGCAAGCCCGGCTTCTTCCGCCGTGAGCGGCCGCCCAAAAGCGACCAACACACGATAGGGCAACTGCCGTGGCCATTTCGTGAAGAACCGTCCGCCTTTGAAGGAAAAGAGCGAGCCCCAGAGCTCGTCCATCCAGACGGGCACTACCTGCGCATCGGCCTGGCGCGCGATGAGTTCGTAGCCGCGCTGCAACCGCAGCAAGGTTCCGGAACGCGAGAGCTGTCCTTCGGGAAACAGGCAAACAATCTCTCCCGCACTGATTTTTTCCGCCGCCGCGCGAATCGCGTCCTTCGCGCGCCGTGCGTGAATCGGAATGCAGCCCGCCAGGTTCAGAAACGGATGCAAGACCGGATTCCGGTAATACTCATCATGAATGATGAAGCGAATCGGACGCGGGCAGGCGATCTGGAGAACGACGGCGTCGATCCACGTGATGTGATTCGGCAGGAGCAGAAAACCGCCCGTCGGCAGAGTGTCGCAGCCAATCGTTTTGACCCGGTAAATGAGACGTCCAAGCGCGAGGCCGACGAAGTAGAGCGCGCGTTCTGCGAAAGAGGAATGCGCCATCTGTTTATGATTTACATTCGACGCGACGCCCACTGCAATCGGCAATTCGATGATGGCCGCTCACACTGAGCGCAAGGCTGGTGCGGGAGCCGCGCTCGTTCTGCTGCTCGCGATCAACCTCTTCAACTATATCGATCGTCAGGTGCTGGCGGCGGTCGAGCCTGAGATCCGTGAGACGTTTTTCCCACATAACGACCCAAACGCGATGGCCACGACTGGCCTGCTCGGCACCGCATTCCTCATTACCTACATGCTTTCAGCGCCGGCGCTCGGTTGGCTGGCCGACCGGTTTTCGCGCTGGATCATCGTTGGCTCCGCCGTCGTGCTGTGGAGCGTCGCGAGTGGCGGCTCCGGCCTTGCGGCAACATTCGGAATCCTGCTCGTGACGCGCATCTTTGTCGGGATTGGCGAAGGAGGCTATGGCCCGGCGGCGCCGACGATTCTCGCGGACCTGTTTCCGCTGGAGAAACGCGGACGCATTCTCGCGATCTTTTGCGCCGCGATTCCCGTCGGCAGCGCTCTCGGCTACGTGCTCGGCGGCGCCGTCGCGGCACATTTCGGCTGGCGTTGGGCGTTCTACCTCGTCGCACCGCCCGGCATCGTGCTCGGTCTTATCTGTTTTTTCCAACGCGACCCGCGCGCTATCGATGGCAGGCGGTCAGAGAAAGCTCGCGCGGGGCGGCGAGAATATCTTGAGCTAGTCCGCACCCGTTCCTATCTCTTCAACTGTGCGGCGCAAACGGCATTCACCTTCGCGATCGGGGGACTGGGCTTCTGGGTTGCCGAATATCTGCGCTACCGCGGACAACCCGATTCGCAGAAAGCTTACTTCGGGCTAATCACGGTTGTGGCCGGGCTCGGGTCGACACTGCTCGGAGGTTGGCTGGCAGATCGATTGCGCACGCGCTACGCTGCTTCGTATTTTCTCGTTTCCGGCATTGGGATGCTGCTGGCCTTTCCCTTCTTCGTTGCGGCGCTTTTCATCCCGTTCCCGCTCGCCTGGCTGTTTATGTTTGTCGCGATCTTTTTCGCCTTCCTCAACACTGGACCGTCGAACACGGCGGTCGCGAACGTCGCGCGTCCTTCAGTTCGCGCCACCGCGTTTGCCTTTAACATTCTCGTCATTCACCTCTTTGGAGATGCACCGGCGTTCCCCCTGATCGGCTACATCGGTGGACATACCAACATGAACGTGGCGTTCCTCGTTGTCTCTGGAATGATGTTGCTCGCGGGCGTTCTTTGGCTCGCAGGGGTGAAGTATCTGCCGGCCGATACTGCCGCAGTCGAAGCGGTGCGGGATTGACTCGTACAAAAAAACAGCAGGAGCAGCTCGCGCCGCTCCTGCTGCGTCGTTTAACGCGGGATGTTCCCGCCGATTATTTGGTTAGGGCTCGGAAGGAGTCGCAGTCGCGGTCGCTTCATCAGAGCTCTTGCTCTTTTTGTCGGCTTTGTCTGCTGCCTTCTCGGCTTTCTTCCCGCTCTTCGATTCCCGAACGGAGCTGGTTGTCTCTGTCGAGTCATTTTGCGTCGAAGTACTGGTCGCCGGGCTGGCCTCAGTCGAGGACGAGGAAGTGCTGCTCCTGGTCGACGTCGAAGGGGTCGAGCTGCTGCCGCTTGACGCTGTGGACGTTGGCCTGGCTGACGAGGAGCTCGTGGCGGACGAGGTCGTTGCGCTGGGCGAAGCCTTGGTCGTGGATGGGCTTGCGCTTGCTGTAGGTGTGGTCGTAGCCTTTGGCGTCATGCTCGCTGAAGCGGTCGCGCTTGGAGAAGCAGAGGCCATCGGTGATGCGCTCATCGTCGCG
>MWVX01000165.1_pt1 | contig 18567 bp, 19 predicted proteins | sample 1047311 | NCBI WGS metagenome assembly MWVX01 (sample SAMN06349984, study PRJNA376086) | soil metagenome | isolation source: MtG-4 sample Antarctic (ecotone) soil | place: Antarctica | collected 2015-01-13 | reverse complement strand
CTTCACAAATAATTTTAATTGCATTGCCGTTTGGAGTAGCCGATGAGGTAATAAAGTCAGTTGACGTAGAATGGGATGGTAAAATAATTATTGATTCCACAAACCCTATTTCTGCTCCAACCGACCCGTTTGCATCGGCAGCAGAAGCAATCAATGCCTGGACGGGTGGCGGGGAGGTTGTAAAAGCATTCAATACCACAGGTGTTGCAAATCTTACAAATCCTGTTTACAATAACACTCCGATCGAAACATTTATTTGTGGTGATAATATTGAAGCCAAAAAACTTGTTGCAGGCTTAGCTGAAGATATCGGTTTTAAAGTGGTAGATGTTGGCAATCTTGAAAATGCCATCATGCTCGAAAGTCTTGCAAAGCTGTGGGTGACTTTAGCATACAGGCTTGGCAAAGGACCAAACTTCGCATTTACAATTGTGCAGAGATAAAAAAGATCAAAGCTCAGTGTTCAATATTTTGAGTTCCCAGGTTTCTGTTAACTTAAGGATTCAATTACTCATCAACTTACTTTATGATATCAATTATCGGTGCTACAGGAAATATTGGAAGCAAAGTAGCAGACATATTAATAAATGAAAAACATCACGTGCGCTTAATTGCACGCACAGAAGAAAAGCTCAAGAAATTTCAGGGCAAAGCCGATACCAAAGCAGGCGATGCAAACGACGAAGCATTTCTATCAATGGCCCTTGAAGGCTCCATAGCGGTTTTATCCATGCTGCCTACAAATTTAAATGCACCGGATGTGTATGAATATCAAAATAATTTAGGAACTACCATTGCCAATGTAATAAAAAATGCGGGTGTAAAATATGTTGTAAATATCTCAAGCCTTGGGGGGCACACTGAAATCAATACCGGGATTGTATCGGGTTTATGCAGACAGGAGCAGCGGTTAAATGCAATTAAAGGACTTAATGTTCTGCATTTGCGCCCGTCGTATTTTATGGAGAACTCGTTAAACACGATAGGGATGATTAAAGGGATGGGATTTAATGCATCACCATTTATTAATAATTATGCATTTCCAATGATTGCAACACAGGATATTGCTGATGTAGCTGCCAAAAAAATTTCAAGCCGAGATTTTGAAGGCAGCAGTGTTTTACCATTAATGGGGCCAAAAGATTATAATTACGAACAATTCACCCGGATTTTAGGAGATGCGGTTGGCAAGCCTAATTTACCCTATGTGAAAATTTCTTACGACGAGTTTAAAAAAGGCTTAATGCAATTCGGTATCAGCCCGAGTGTTGCGCAGGCATTTGTTGAATTGAACAAAGGTATTGAGATGGGCGTGTTTACTGATGTAGATAAGCGCACTCCTGAATCAACGACACCGACAACTGCAGAGGAGTTTGCAAATGGCTTGTTTAAAATGGTTTATGGAATGGATCAAGTGAGTAGTGAGTTGTAAGTTATGAGTGGTAGGACACTGAATGTGCTAATATGCAATATACATTGAACCTTGAACATTGAACACAAAACTCTGAACCCCTGACCCCTAAACCTTATATGCTCTCCACCAGATAAATAATCCAAACAATAAACTTGCAAACCACAATATAACTTCAATTAAAATGGGGTTGCTGTTATAACCAAATAATCCTTTGAAAAACGAGCCGATAATACCGTTGTCATTCATAATGTGAACATAATTGCTGCCATCCGCTCGGTACCAAATTTTTGAGAGATTCTCACTATCCGTTTTTGTTTCAAAGATGTCATAAACGTATTCTTCTTCCTCTTTTGCCTCGTCATCAATTGTCTCTATTGAAACAGCATGTTCGTTACCATGCTCTCTATGCTCTAAATATTCATGAATTTCATGTGTGCCATAAGCCACCATCCCGGCAGCAAAGAATACAAGCAGCAGCGATGTATATTTAAAAAAAGGCCGCAGTTTTATTTTCTTTCCCTGTACTGCTATTAAATATCCCAACAAAACAGCTAACAAAATACCAGTGAAAAAGCCCGCATAAGAAAAAGTAGTGTCTACGCTCGTGCTTGCAACAAGAAAAAGCGCTGTTTCAAAACCCTCACGCAAAATGGCAAAGAAAACTAAAAGAAATAATCCCCATTTACCACCTTCTTTAACTGCAGAGTTTGTTTGCTGAGTGATGACGTTTCTACTTGCAAGGGTTTTGCTCATCCAAAAAATTACATAATACAGCAGCCCGGCAGTTACAAACATAAAAATACCCTCGAGCAATTCTTTCAATCCTTCGCCCGCCCCCTTCAATACATCGTATAATAAAACGCCTAAAATAACCGATGCAACAACCGAACAACCCACACTTAACCACAGCATTTTTTTCTGGTTGTGAAGCTGGTTTTTATCGAGCACGGCATAAATAATTCCTACAATTAAAGCGGCTTCCAGGCACTCGCGAAACGTTACAACAAATTCATTCATCTTATTTCTGTTAAAAAGTGCAAACATAAAAACAGGCTGCGCTGCCGGGTTGAAGAGAAAGGAAAATACCTGAATTGTGGTAAGTGAAATTTATGTGCACTGTGTCGCACAAATAAGTGCAGAAATCGTTCAATAGATGTATTCAGCCGTATATACTTACTTTGCAATTGGTAAAAACACTACTTTGAGACAAAACAGATATTTATTGCCAGCTTTATTTGGAGCGGTGCTGGCACTCGGGGTACTTATTGGAAGCCGTTTGGGCCCGGCAATGCGTTCAAAGCCAACTTATGCTGAAAAAAGCCAGCATTTTACACGCATTGACGAAATCATGAGCTTTATAGGCCAGCGATATGTGGATACAATAAACATTGATTCTATTGTTGACGGATTGGTTTATGATTACCTGAATAAGCCCGAAACGATTGATGAAATTTTTAAGCGCCTCGACCCCCACTCCAGCTACATTCACCGCGAAGACCTTCAGGCATTTAATGAAGACCTTGAAGGAGCCTTCGATGGTGTCGGAATTGAATTTAATATCATTGAAGATACCATTCTGGTAGTTGCCGCCCTGAGCGGGGGCCCTGCAGAAAAATCAGGAGTGATAGCCGGAGATAAAATCGTTAAAATAAATGATTCACTTGTGGTTGGCAGCGAAATAACAAATGAGAAAGTAATTAAGCAGCTCCGCGGCCCTAAAGGTACAAAGGTGAAAGTAAATGTTTACCGCAAAGGTGAGCCTGAACTTTTGGAATTTATTATAATCCGCGATGCAATACCTGTCCATAGCGTAGATGTGGCTTATATGGTTGATAATGTTACAGGCTACATTAAAGTAAATAAATTTAGCCGCGAAACACCTCTTGAATTTGCCGAAGGACTGCAAAAGCTTGTAACCGAGGGAATGAAAAATCTTGTTCTTGACCTACGTGGCAACCCGGGAGGTTACTTATCTGGCGCCGTGCATCTTGCTGATGAATTTTTAGCGGGTAAAGCCTTAGTTGTTTATACAGATGGTCGCGCAGTAGGCAGAGAAGATTACACCGCCGGTAAAAAAGGGCTATTTGAGAAGGGAAATGTTGTAGTATTAATTAATGAATTCTCTGCATCAGCCAGCGAAATCTTAGCCGGGGCATTGCAGGATAATAAACGTGCTACAATTATCGGCAGGCGCTCCTTTGGGAAAGGTTTAGTGCAGGAAGTTTATGATCTGCCGGATTCATCAGCAGTTAGGCTTACCATTGCAAGGTACTATACGCCCAGCGGAAAAAGTATCCAGCGTCCATACGATGAGGGGGTTGACGCTTACTACGACGAATATCTCACCATTATGCTCAATGGCGGTGAGCTGCCCGATAGCATGAAAGCCAACCGAAATATGGATTGGGGAATTCACCCTGATATATCTGTGCCTGTTGATACCTCACCTGCAAATCAAACTTTTAATACACTATATAACCGCGGTTTAATACAACGCTTTGCTTACTCGGGGCTGAGTGGTTCAGTCAGCTTAAATGACTTTTCAGATGTAAAAGATTTTGAAGCCGGGTATAGTATTGACGATGCACAGTTTCATAGGTTTATGAAATATGTAGCTGTACAAGATACCGATAGAATAATTACTGAAAAGGATTTGCTTGCCGCACGTCCGAAAATTGAAACAAGCCTTAAAGCATTTACTGCAAGGCAAAAATGGGGCAACGAGGGCTTTTATGTATTTATGAACGCAATAGACGAGAGCTTTCATGAAGCAATGAAAAAGCTACATGAGGGAGCTGTAGCACTGCCTAAGCAATAACTTGCTTTGGGCATAAAAAATCCCCTCCGGTGGGGGAGAGGATTTTCAATAATTTATGCCCTTATTTCATTGTATTGTTTACCTTCTCATCATCCAGGTCGGTACCGAACACTTCTTCATCGGTTGTGTTATTAAATACCTCATCGGAGGTGGTGGTATTTATATCTCTAATAGCATCGTCGTCCACACTAATAGTAACTGTATCCCTATTCATATCGTCCCGGTCATTTTTATTCTTGCTTGTGTCCTCACATGCCACAAAAGCTGATATTGCAAGTGCGAGGGCGAAATAAGATAACTTTTTCATATTTGATTGGTTTTAGATTTATAACTGTTACAAAAATCATGCATTCACTTTTGCCTGAAAAATATATTTATCGGCACTCCGGTGAGAGGAAAATTTTCCCTTAGCTTATTTTCAAGATAATTGCGGTATGGCTGCCGGATGTCGTTCGGATGGTTTGCAAAAAAGGCAAAAGTAGGCACCCGAGCAGCCAATTGAGTGATGTATTTTATTTTGATGTGCTTACCTCTTACCGCAGGCGGATGGTAAGCATCAATCGCCACCTGCATCACATCATTTAATTTAGAAGTTGGTATTTTAATTTTTTTATTTTCATAAACCTCCAACGCTATCTCCATTGCTTTGAAGATGCGTGTTTTTTCAAGTGCGGAAATAAACAGCACAGGTACGTCACGAAAGGGGGCGATTCTTTCACGTATAACCGCTTCATGATGGCGCATAGAATCTGTATCCTTCTCAATCTTATCCCATTTATTTACCAGAATTACCACTCCTTTCTTCTTTTTTTCTATCATGCTGAAAATCGTAAGGTCCTGGCTCTCCATTCCTGTGTCAGCATCAACCAGTAAAAGGCAAACATCGGCCTCATCAATTGCTTTTATAGCACGTATAACAGTATAAAATTCCAAATCTTCTTTTACCGCAGCCTTTTTCCTTATTCCTGCTGTATCAATCAGCAAAAAATCTTTTCCAAACAGATTATAGCGGGTATGTATTGCATCGCGGGTGGTGCCTGCAACATCGGTCACAATATTGCGCTCCTGGCCGGTAAGTGCATTTAAAAGGGTTGATTTCCCCACATTTGGCTGCCCGACAATAGCAAAGCGGGGCAATTGAAGCATTTCGTTTTGCTCGCTGGCTGCATCGGCTGGAATTTCAGCAACAAGTGCATCGAGCAGCTCGCCGGTGCCGCTGCCTGTTATGGAAGAAACAAAAAACGTATGTTCAAAACCTGCCGAGTAAAATTCACTTCCCTCTACAAGGCGGGTGTTGTTATCAACCTTATTTACAACAAGAAATACTTTTTTACTCGATCTGCGGAGCATTTTAATCATCTCGTCATCAAGGTCGGTAATTCCTGTGGTAACGTCCACCATCAGCAGCAAAAGAGAAGCTTCGTCAATTGCAATCTTAACCTGCCGGCGAATTGCTGCTTCAAATACATCGTCGGAACGGGGTACAAACCCGCCGGTATCAATTAAATCGAACACCTTACCGTTCCAGTCTGCAACGCCATAATGCCTGTCGCGGGTTACACCGCTTGTATCGTCAACAATGGCCTGTCGCTCTCCGGTAAGCCGGTTAAAAAGTGTTGACTTGCCCACATTAGGCCTTCCGATAATTGCAACGGTAAAACTCATAATGCACGAATATAAGTGGGAATTGTGAAAAAATGTTTCCGATACGTTTTTTAATGTGGGTTATTGCTGCACCCGAAGGAGGGGGCAGGAATTAGTGATTGGCAATGTGCGGGCGATATAAGTGATTCAGATATGGATAATAGAGGCTTGCGGATGCAAGCCTCTATTATTTTACAAATACCTTCTTATTATACCTGCCTTATTTGAAACAATATTTACCGCAAACACCCCTTTAGGCTGCTCATATAATTCAATTACGTTTTGCTTTTGGTTAACGTAGCCTCCTGTAAACTTCTTTACCGGTTATATCATATACGGTTACCTGGGCAGGCTCTGTTATTTCATTAAGAAAATGAATGTAGATTTTGCTGTCAAAGCTGTAAATAAAAATATCATTGATTTGGAGGTTAAATACATCAACTATTGTTGAATCATCAATTGTATCTGGTGTATAAATTGAATCGTATTGACCTGCTACTATAGAACTATCCGGTTGCAATTCATAAGCGTAGTCTTTTATTATTAATGTGCGCCCCTCATCCTTTACATCACAGCGTATCCAGCCATAATGGTTTAAACCGGCAGTATCAATAAAGCGCACGCCAAGGTAGTGATCCAATACTTCGGGAAACCAGTTGCCACCATCTATAAATCCACCAGTTTCTATAAAGTATGTTTTCAAAGCCATGCCCTGAAATCCTTCATTATAAAAGTCAAAGAATCATTTATTGCAGCATCTTTTTCAAGTGCAAATGGATAATACCGATAAACAGTTGAGTAAGCAGTAACAATGAAATCCCAAGTACCTGCCATAGCGTTTTCCATTATCTGGGGACCTGCCAATATTCTTTGAATTAATAACGTATCGTCAAGAACCAGCTAAGGCGGTAAATGATTGATTAACAAATCCAATATCTATCCTTCATTATTAGCTTTCTGCATTTTACCCTACCTTTGTTCGCTTTTTCAAAAGGAAATGGTGAGAGAGATTCGTGATTATCAAATTGCTTTTGTTGGATTAAAGCCGGGTGTCCATCACTTTAACTATGAAGTTGACGACGCTTTTTTTAGCAGCTTTCAGCAGAGCTTGGTTCCGGGCGGAAGAGTTTTTGTTGACCTTTCGTTCGATAAAAAAGACCGCCTGTTCGTGCTTAATTTTGATATTTCCGGAATTGTAAAAACCGAATGCGACCGATGCACGGCACCACTGGATCTGCCAATTCATGGCAACTATACTATGTATGTAAAGGTGGGGGATCGCCGGGAGCAAGATGTGGACAGCGAAGAAGTGATGTGGATTTTTGAAGGGGAATCCTTGCTCGATGTATCCGATTTGATTTATCAGTTTATACACCTTGCGCTGCCTATTCAAAAAGTTCATCCCCAGAAATCTGACGGCACTACGGGCTGCGATCCTAAAATGCTCCAATTGATAAAAACTCTTGAACCAAAAACTGAAACTGATTCCCGCTGGGATGTATTGAGTAACCTAAATAAAAATTAGTGATATGCCTAACCCGAAACAACGACACTCTAAAACCAGAACCCGCCTGCGCAGAACACATTATAAAGCTGTGGCTCCGCACGTTGTTAACTGCACAAATTGCGGGGCAGCAGTGCTTCGCCACAGGGTGTGCCCTGAATGTGGTTATTATCGGGGCAAAATTGCCGTTGAAAAGAAGGCAGAAGGATAAGAGCAGGAAAAGTAATGAAATGACGACATCTGGGTTATGAGAGGTGATTAGTGAGTTCTGATTTATAAGAGATCAATGAACTTTTAATCCACAACTCAGAACTTTGACCAACAACTGAAACCGCTATCATTGCCATCACTCTTTCACTAAATCGCTATAACTTTCCCCTTTTAACTTTCCACTTTGATAATGAACAAACCGCTTGCAGCAATTACCGGTGTACATGGCTGGGTGCCTGAATACAGGCTTACCAACAAGGAGCTCGAACAAATGGTGGAAACATCGGATGAATGGATACTTACACGTACCGGAATTCAGGAACGCCGAATTTTGAAAGGCGAAGGTCTTGCAACGTCAGATATGGCGGTAGAAGCGGTAAAAGGTTTGCTGGAAAAAACCGGCAATAGCCCCAAAGACATTGATTTCCTTTTAGTGGCGACCACCACGCCTGATATGCAGTTTCCCGCAACAGCAACCATTGTTTGCGATAAGCTTGGATGCAACCATATTTTAAGCTACGATATTAGCGCAGCATGCTGCGGATTTTTATTTGCTTTAACCACGGCCTCAAAGTTTATAGAGAGCGGCGCTTTTAAAAAAATAGTTGTTGTGGGCACCGATAAAATGTCTTCAATTGTTAATTATACCGACCGCACTACCTGCGTAATTTTCGGCGATGGCGCAGGTGCAGTTTTGCTCGAACCCCATTATGACGGCTACGGAATAGTTGATTCGGTTCTGAAGACTGACGGCTCAGGCAGAGTTTTTCTCCACCAAAAAGCTGGAGGTTCTCTTAAGCCCGCTTCTTATGAAACCTTGGATAATCAGGAGCATTTTGTTTACCAGGAGGGAAAAACAGTCTTCAAATTCGCAGTGAAAAATATGGCGGATGTAGCAGAAGAAATTATGGTTCGTAATAATCTGACAAGTGATGATATTGCTTATCTGGTTCCCCACCAGGCAAACAAGCGTATAATTGATGCTACCGGCGAACGTATGGGTATTTCTGAAGAAAAGGTGATGATTAATATTCAACGATATGGAAATACCACTTCCGGCACAATTCCATTATGCTTATGGGAATGGGAAGACAAATTAAAAAAGGGTAACAATCTTATTCTTGCAGCATTTGGCGGAGGATTCACCTGGGGTGCAACACTGGTTAAATGGGCGTATGACAAGAGTTGAAAGTTCAAGTGGAAGGTTCCAAGATCGGAAATTCGTAACTCACAATTCACATCTCACCAAAAAATGGCAACAACAGCAGACATTAGAAACGGCTTATGCATCGACATGAATAATGATATCTGGCAGATAATTGATTTTCAGCATGTGAAACCAGGAAAAGGAAATGCGTTTGTACGAACAAGAATAAAAAGCCTTACCACAGGAAAAGTGCTCGATAATACATTTCCATCAGGACATACAATTTATCCCGTGCGCATCGAGCGTAGAACGTACCAATTTCTTTATCGCGATGAAACAGGCTACCATTTTATGAATAATGAAACTTTCGACCAGGTAACTCTTGATGATGATATGGTGGAAGGAAAAGAATTTTATAAGGAAGGCCAGGAAATTGACATCCTCTTTCATGCTGAAACAGAGAAGCCGCTCTTTTGTGAGTTGCCTGCTCATATTGTTCTTGAAATAACTTATGCGGAGCCTGGCGTAAAAGGAAACACCGCTACCAATGCCTATAAAAATGCAACCCTCGAAACCGGCGCCAGCATACAGGTTCCACTGTTTGTAGATGCAGGTGATAAAATAAAAATTGATAGCCGTACCTTTGAGTACATCGAACGTGTAAAATAGCACTATGGAGTTTAAAGAAATTCAGGAGCTTATCCGCTTGGTAAACAAGCACAACATTGCTGAAATTACTGTTGAAGACCTGAACTTCAGAGTTAAAATAAAAAGTGGATTAATTACCAGCAGCCAGGCTTTGCCACCGCCGCCCGTGCAAACTATTCCGGTGCTTCCTCAAATTCAGCCACCTCTTACAGCAGATAAAACAACTTCCCAAAAAACTGAAGAAGCTTCCGGCAGAAAATCCGAAAGTGCGGAAACTTCTGAGGGTAACCACATCACAATAAAATCTCCTATTGTTGGAACATTTTACCGCTCTCCCGGCCCTGATAAAGATGTATTTGTTAAGCCAGGTGATGAGATACAGGTAGGAACAGTGTTGTGCATCATCGAGGCAATGAAGCTTTTTAATGAAATTGAATCAGAGCATGCAGGCAGAATTGTGAAAATTCTTGTTGACGATGCCACTCCTGTAGAATATGATCAGCCACTTTTTTTATTAGACCCAAGGTAATTTGAAAATGGGTGATTTGAAGATGATGAAAAACTTTTTCATTTTCAATAACACACCAGCATATCTTCAAATCAACTTTACATGTTTAAAAAAATCTTAATAGCAAACCGTGCAGAAATTGCCCTTAGAATAATACGCACATGCAAAGAAATGGGTATCAAAACTGTTGCAGTTTATTCAACTGCCGATAAAGATAGCCTGCCTGTGCGTTTTGCAGATGAAGCCGTTTGTATAGGCCCCCCACCCAGCCGTGAATCTTACTTAAGCATACCCAGAATTATGGCCGCAGCCGAAATTACGAATGCTGATGCAATACATCCCGGATATGGATTTTTAAGTGAAAACGATACTTTCAGTGAAATATGCTCAAAATATGGAATTAAGTTTATCGGCCCCACACCCGACCATATCCGTAAAATGGGAGATAAAATTACTGCAAAGGATACCATGCGTAAAAGCGGCGTGCCGGTTATTCCGGGTTCTGATGGCTTAATAACCGATACGGCTCATGCAAAAAAAGAAGCTAAAAAAATTGGTTATCCCTTAATTATGAAAGCAACTGCAGGCGGGGGCGGTAAAGGAATGCGTATTGTGTGGAACGAAAAAGAGATCGAAAATGCATTTACAACAGCATCTGTTGAAGCAAAGGCCGCATTTAATAACGATGGGCTCTACATGGAAAAATATATTGAAGAGCCACGGCATATTGAAATTCAAATTGCCGGCGATCAAAATGGAAATGCCTGCCATTTATCAGAACGTGATTGCTCCATTCAGCGCCGGCACCAAAAGTTAGTAGAAGAAAGCCCCTCGCCGTTTGTAGATTTGAAGCTACGCAAAAAAATGGGCGATGTGGCAGTAAAGGCTGCTGAAGCAATTAAATATGAGAGCGTGGGAACAGTGGAATTTCTGGTTGATAAACACAGGAATTTCTATTTTATGGAGATGAACACACGCATACAGGTAGAGCACCCGGTAACCGAGGAGGTAGTTGATTTTGATCTTATTAAAGAGCAAATTAAAATTGCCATGGGTGAAAAAATCAGCGGCAAAAATTATTTTCCCGAAATGCACGCAATGGAGTGCCGCATAAATGCTGAAGACCCATCGAAGGGGTTTATTCCAAGCCCGGGGCGCATTATAAGCTTCCATTCACCTAAAGGGCACGGTGTGAGGGTTGATACTGCCGCTTATGCCGGATATACGATTCCGCCTTATTATGATAGCATGATTGCCAAGCTGATTTGCAAAGCACGCACACGTGATGAAGTAATCACAAAAATGCAGCGGTCTTTAGATGAGTTTATTATTGAAGGAATAAAAACTACAATTCCTTTTCATAAAAAACTTATGAAAGATGAAAATTTTCGAGCCGGAAAATTCGATACTTCCTTTATAAATAATTTCGATTTAAGCAATTTAAAAGAATAGTTGATTCAAATGCTTAGCTATAATCAAAAAATAAACTTCAAACCAATTGATTACTTCACTCACTTACTTCTGATAAGCTCCCCATTGCCATTTACATTGTTGCCATTTAATTTGAAATGCGAACCATTTTCCATTACTTTACCATTAGCGAAAGTAAGCTTCTTAAACAACGTCAATGATTGCGCTACCACCTGATCCATGTTATAATATTTGTAGGTTGCAAGCCGCCCTGTAAAAAAAACTTTCGGCTCAAGTCCTTCTGCAAGTAACTGGTATTTTTTATACAGCTCATTATTTTCCTGACGCGGAACCGGGTAGTATGGATCGCCGGTGGCTTTCGGATATTCGTAAACAATAGTTGTTTTATGATGTTTTTGCCCCGTTAAATATTTAAATTCGGTAGTGCGTGTATAAAGATTTTCGTTTGGATAATTCACAGTTCCCACTTGTTGATGAATATCTTTCTCATGGGTTTCAAATACAAATTCAAGCGAGCGATAAGGTAATTTGCCATAACAGTAATTAAAATATTCATCTACCGGGCCCGTATAAATTAATTGCTTATATGGTATTTGATCTATAACCTTTTTATAATCCGTATTAAGCATAATATTTATATTCGGATGTGTAAGCATGCATTCGAACATGCGTGTATATCCGTGCTGCGGCATCGCCTGGTAAGTATCGGTAAAGTACCTGTCGTCGCGATTAGTTCTTACGGGTATTCTTGAAGTTACTGAAGCGCTGAGCTCACAAGGGTGAATATCCCATTGCTTAATTGTATATCCTTTGAAAAACTTTTCATAAAGTTCTCTTCCTACTTTGCTTACAACAACATCTTCGGAATTTTTTATTTGAGTAATGGATTCGGCACGTGAAGAATAAAATTCTTCAAGCTCAAATGAATTCATGTTTGTGCCGTACATTTGATTAATTGTATTCAGGTTGATGGGAATTGGCACTAATTGCCCGTCAACACTTGCTAAAACTTTATGCTCATACTTTCTCCATTTTGTAAAATGCGATAAGTAGTTAAACACTTCAAGTGAATTTGTATGAAATATGTGTGGTCCATACTTGTGCACTAATATTCCGTTATTGTTGTAATAGTCATAAGCATTGCCGCCAATATGATTGCGTTTGTCAACAATTAAAACTTTTTTGTTGGCAACAGAAGCCAGTCTTTCGGCTAAAACACTGCCGGCAAACCCGGCACCTACTATTAAGAAATCGTACATAATTATTCAGTTATAGGTTAAATGATGTAATTAAAATTAACTATCAGCTGATTACGAAGGCTGATTTATAATGTCTTTACAACCGTTGCATTTTTCAACATTACACAATTGTCAATGATGTTTTCCATTTGCTGCCATGTATTATCCCACGATGTATTTTTCAATATCTCATTTACATTTTCCAGCCATTGCTTTTCATCATTATTTTCGAGGAACAATTCAATTGCATTAACAAATTTTGCTGGTGTATCAGCAATGGCAACAGTATTATTGTCGCCATAAGAATGCACAACATCTTTAACAGGTGTTGAAACGATGCGCTTGCTGCCCGCCATATACTCCAGCACTTTCGTGGGGCTTATAAACTCGGTTGATTTGTTTATAGCAAAGGGCATCATGGCAACATCCCAACCATACAAATAAGCAGGCAGCATAGTGTAATGTTTCATGCCCAGGTAAATGATATTATTCTTTCGGGGTAAGGATGTGCTATCAATCTTTACAACAGGCCCCATCATTATCCAGTTCCAATCCGGCCGCAGATCACTAATTTTATCAAGCAAATTTAAGTCGAGCCGTTCATCAATAACGCCATAATATCCAATTCTTGGATGAGGAATATTTATCTGGTCTTCCGGATCAATTATATTTCTTCCTGTTACATTAAAATGTTCTTTATCAATGCTGCTTGGAAAAAGATGAACTTTTGGATGTTTATTTTTTTTTGACTCGTATAAGCTTCTACCGCCGGTAAAAATAATATCTGCTTTTTCTAATAATATTTTTTCATAATTTAGAATGTCCGGTGATGCACCATCAAATGCAGATAGCTCATCCATGCAATCGAACACGAATACCGAAGGATTTAAGTGCTCAGTAAATTGTAACGCCATTGGCGTGTAGTACCAGGCAACAAAATTTTCAATATTTGATACAAGTAACTCCGTTTGTAAAAGCCCGCTTAAGCTCTCATTAATGCGAGAAGACCCTAATGGAAATATGGGCTTTAAAACTGTAATGTTGCCGAGATCTATTTTTTGAAGATATGATGTATGCATACCTCGCTGAAAAACCGGCTCCTCAACAAATAATATTTTATGATTTTTTGCAGCACGTGTTAAAAGATGCTGAGGTCTTTGAAAAACGAAATCCCACCTTAAATGCGAAAAACAAACAATATCGTAACTTTTATTTAAACCACTAAAATTTCGTTCTTCATAACTAACATTGTTGTACATATAATTTAATTCCTTTTTATATTTTTGATTTTTACACCTTTTAAAAAATTAAAATTCATTTTCTGTGTTAAAGGGGTAAATATTGAGGCAAGAAATGTACCTCAGCCGGTGACTGAATTTTTCTAATTGAATTTGCATGTAAAATCAAATTTTATTGAGGTCAATATTTGATTAAAATAATCAATTCTAAAGTTTTTTTAAGTAACGTAAACTGAAACTTGTGCAGCACAAGCTTTATAGCTATGTATTAGGAAGTTTTGAAATATTCAAATTACTAAAACATTTATTTGCCCCATTTTTTTCAAGATTTTATTCCTGCTCTAAGAGTAATAACATTAAACTGAAGCACTAACCGATATTCTTTATATTTTAAATTTGTTGCTCGCCAAACCGGGTAATTTTTTCCCAACTATGTTACTAACTTTTTTTACATTCGTGTAAAGTAACCAAATAAATTTTAAATGGCAAATTACTCAAAAAAAACAAGCGATCTGGTAGGTGCGGCCATGTATGACAAAAAAACATGGTAACCTGCGGTTTAGTTCCGGTAAAAAAGTTACAAGCAGGCAATTGCAATTGCTTTATCCGAAGCTCGTGAAAAAGAGAAGGTGCCAAAAAAATTATCAAATAAAAAAAGGAAATGAAAAAAAAGCTTTGCTAAAAATTCTGGTAAACGAACCATATCTGCAGGTAAAGATTCTGTTAAAAAATCTTCAAGAAAAACTAGTGGCAATATAATAGGGAGCAAAAAATCTTCATAATGTAATAGAGCGATTAATTTAGGAAAAAGAAAGGCCATGCATCTTTTAGCCTTTAATGTTTGTCTTGCCCGCTCATTTTCAGTAATTTTGAATTAATTCATTACTATGAAAATTTTTATTACTCTATTAATAGTTATCATTTTATCATTTTCTGCAAAATCGCAGTCTTCTACATATGGAGAAGTTTATAATTTATTGCAATCCAAATGCACGGGTGGCTGTCATGGTTCGGGACATGTAAGCGGACTTAAATTAACAGGGAGCATGAATGAAGTATATGATGAGTTGTATGATGTTGACCCGACAAATGTTGTAGCGTTGGAAAAAAGAAATAAGCGTGTTTTTCCGGGTGATCCATATAAGAGCTTTCTTTTCAGAAAAATAAATAATGGGCTTGCATCAGATGTTACGCTTGAAGCTGGCGAAGGAACAAATGAGCCAAAAGGATTACCTCCACTTAGTAAGAAAAAAATTGAATTAGTGCGACAGTGGATCATATACGGCGCACAAGAAGATGGTGTTCAGGTTGACACAAATGCTATTGCAGATTTTTATGACGATGGCGGTGTTCAAAGTATACCTTCACCGCCTGCACCTCCGCCAGCAGAAGAAGGATTTCAAATTCATTTAGGGCCATTCTTTTTATTGGCAGGAGAAGAAAAAGAATACTGGGCAAAGGTCTATACACAATTAAGTGAAAATAAAGAGGTGATACGTCTGGATTCATACATTGGTGATTATTCCCATCATCTAATGGTGAGCAAATATCCTGATGAATTCACCGCAAATGCTAAACCTTACGGGCTTCGTACATTTCCTGCTTATGATGTTACGGAATTTGTTTCCGCTTTCAATCACCCTGATGTATTGCAATTGCCTGTAAATACAGCTTTCTGGTGGGAAAATAAAACCGTGCTCGAATTCGATACGCATTACATTAATTTTTCTCCAGATAAAGTCCATGCCTGTGATGTTTACTTAAATGTTTATACGCAGGATTTTGGCTCATCACTTTACGAAATGCATACAGAGTTTCAGAAAAATTTAACTATATATATTCCAAATGATAGTTTGCCGCATACTTTGTACGATACTTTATTTCAGCCTGATAACCCCGATGTATTTTTTATATGGGCACTTACAACACATACTCATAAATATGCAATTGATTTTAATATTTATAAGAGGAATACAGATGGAACTATGGGAGAGCAAATTTTTGATGGTGCTTGTGAAGCCACCAGCGGTGTTCCGGGATGTACTGATGAGATTTATGACTTCTTGCATGTGCCGGTAAGATATTGGGATACATTTTATCCTGTTCATTACAATGAGGGATTTATTGAAGAATGCACCTGGATAAATGATGGGCCAGTGCCTGTTGCCTGGGGTAACTCGCAGGATGATGAGATGATGAGCATGATCTATTTTTATATTGACGATACTGCAGGTTTAAATATAGACTCTGATACAACTTCGGAAGATACTCTGAATAATTTTAACGTTACTATTTATCCAAACCCTGCCAGTAATTATTTAAATATCTCTTACAATAATTCTAACGAAGCCTCCATAGTTGAAATAATCACCCTTGAGGGATCCGTATGTTTAAATTTTGTAATAACCAACAATGGTCGAATAGACGTGTCGAACCTGCCAGCAGGGATGTATTACTTAAAAATGATTCTCGATAATAAAATTGTTATGAAAGCGCTCGAGATAATGAGGTGATCTGAATCAGCTTTGCTGCATTCACTGCTTTTTGCTTCAATTCATCTATATTACCGTTTAAATCAGCATACGCCAAAGCAACGCCCATTCTGCGATGAGTCCGGCAAACCGGCTTGCCGAAAATCCGCACATCTGTTTTAGATATTTCCAGCGCCTCTTCAACACCCGTATAAATTGGTGTGTCACCATTTTCTTTGGCAAGTATTACAGCACTTGCGCCTGTTCTTTCTAATGTAATTTCCGGAATCGGAAACCCTAAAACAGCTCGTGCATGTAATTCAAATTCATTTAAATTCTGCGTACCTGCAAGCGTAACCATACCTGTATCATGTGGGCGGGGTGATAGCTCGCTAAAATATACAGCATCGTCAGCTATAAAGAATTCTACCCCCCAAATGCCTGCACCCTTTAAAGCACCCGTTATTTTCTCCGCAATAATTTGTGCCTCGTGTAACAGTTCTCTATTAATATTCTCCGGTTGCCAGCTTTCCTGGTAATCACCACGCTCCTGGTGGTGGCCTATAGGCGGGCAAAATAAAGTTTTGCCTGTTTGCTGCGTTATAGTTAATAAGGTTATTTCAGTTTGAAAATGAATAAATGATTCAACAATTACTTCGGTATAATCGCCACGTTTGCCGCTTTGCGCATAATTCCATGCTTGCTCAATATCATTTTCTGATTTAATTGTTGACTGCCCTTTTCCTGATGATGACATGAGCGGCTTTACCACACATGGAATTCCTGTAATTCTTGTTGCGTTCCTCAACTCTGATAAATTATTTGCATAAGCATATTTTGCGGTTCTGATATTTAATTCTTTCGAAGCAAGATCTCTGATTGCTTTGCGGTTCATCGTAAAATCAGCAGCCTTAGCGCTGGGCACTACCTGTATTCCCCATTGCTCATAATCATAAAACCGCTCAGTGCGAATTGCTTCAATTTCGGGAACAATAATATCGGGCTTGTGCTTCTGCACAATTGCGTCAAGTGCATTGCCATCCAGCATATTGATAATCTCACGCTCATCCGAAACCTGCTGTGCAGGCGCATCGTTATAAGAATCTACTGCAATAACGTATTGCCCAAACCTTTTCACAGCAATTGTAAATTCTTTTCCGAGTTCCCCTGCTCCTAACAATAATATTTTCTTCATTATAAAACACCAAATTAATATTTAGGAAAATGAAAACCCAAATAAAAATTTGCTATAATTTTAGCATCAGAAATAAGAATTACTATGCACAAACTTCATCTACTCCCGATGCTGGCACCGAGCTGGAATCATTATAACGACTCAAAAAGTATTATAACACATAAAATCGGCAGTGACGAGAGTTGCCTGGATGAAACTTTAATTGATTCAACATTTGCATGCACAGATGAGGCTTTTCCTGTATGCGGCTGCGACGGCGTTACTTATGTGAATGAATGTTATGCTTATCATTACGGAGGTGTATTATTCTGGATAGATGATCCATGCAGTACAGAAATTACCGATGCCAAAAATTCTGCTTCACTTTCATTATTCCCGAACCCTGCCAGCGAAAATATAACTGTTCAATATTCATTACAAAATCCCCAAGACATACAAATTATGCTGATGAATCTAATGGGTGAGAACGTAATAAATATTTATAATGGAGCATCGGGTGCAGGTGAGCAAAACATCACAATAAAGCTATCGGATCTTGATGCAGGAATTTATTTTATAACTATTCATTCAAACGGAATAAATACAACAGAAAAATTATCAATACTGAAATAAGAATGCATACTACTCATCAAAATTAAACCGCGGTGAGATATACTCACTCGTGGCATGGTGCAGCGGCGTGAAATCCCGCAAGTTGGGAGGTCATAAATTCCAGATAGCTTGTTACAGGTAATAAACATATTGAATACAGATGAATGACAGCCAAGCCGATTTTTGAAATCGTTTCTTACTATGTTTTCTTAGAAAGCTTAACAAGCTCGGCTGTTTCGAAAAATAGAAAAGAAAAATATACAATTGCGAAGGGTGCCATAAAAGTAACAGGTATAATTTCGAATGATGATTTGTAAATCAAAATAACAATTGCAGTAATGATTAATTTGGCGATAATCCCTGCAAAAAACACGTTCATAAAGTTGCGGAATTTACTCTGCATTGTTCGTGACGAAAAATAAAAGCTTACAATGCTCAGAACGAAAAATATGCTTATGCAAATAATTTATCAGAGTTGAGGAACGCAACAAGAATTACAGGAATTCCATG
>MWVX01000164.1_pt1 | contig 18640 bp, 5 predicted proteins | sample 1047311 | NCBI WGS metagenome assembly MWVX01 (sample SAMN06349984, study PRJNA376086) | soil metagenome | isolation source: MtG-4 sample Antarctic (ecotone) soil | place: Antarctica | collected 2015-01-13 | reverse complement strand
GCTGCAGCCCGTAACAGAAATACGGTAAAACAGTTTATCAACCATCTCGATAGCACGGCAACGATTACAAAGCCAATTGATGACATCCTTGTTGGCTCCCATGCCAATGCACAGGGCTATTTATTTACGGCAATGTTCCCTAATCAGGCCGGCCCAACGAAATACGAAACGCTGGAAGATAGCATTTCCGATACTACTAAATCCATCGGTGTACCTGATTCACTTATAGGTTTTACTACCGGTGACCCGATTACAAAAAACTTTCATATCAAAGGATGCAATATCGGAAAGGCAACCCCTTTCCTGGATAAAATGAAAGAAGCTATCGGAGGTAATATGAACGTGACAGCTCCCGTACATTTTCATGGGCTTTACGAAATGAGCACTCATGGCACATGGGAACTGATGCAATATGAATTCCGGATGAACAGGAAAAATGCATTCACAACAAGAGCAGATTATATAGCAGCTTTAGATGCAGCAAACTTTACATTTTATAATAGTGATCCTGTGGCACTCGGTGATTGGGAAGCCTGGGTGCCGCAAAGCATAGCGCAAGGATCATCTGTAAATGTCACCCTGCCTTTAGGTGTTACACTCAACCGTAGAAGCAACATTACTTTTGATCGTGCATTCCGGTACAGGATCAGCGATTATACCTACACCATTAATTTTCCGGGTGCGGCAGATGTACCAAAAACGACCGCCGACAGACTTGCAGCACTTGACACGGGGCTTGACGATTTTAAATACAGAGACACGGATACCGTTGGGGGTTTTGATTCAGCACATCCCTATCCGGAATACGAACGATGGGGATATGCCAGCAAACAGGATTTTCTTGATGAGCATGATTGGCGGTTTTCTGTAAGTGGTTCACGGCTGGTATGCCTGGGACGTTTTCATGCTTACACAATGCTGATCCCGATCACCGACCGCGATCCGGCTAACCTGGATAATATAATTTTTAATTTTCATCCCATTGCGAGCACTGGTCTTACACCTATCACAACAGGCCTCGTTGAAACGGACACAAATTTTTTTGCTATGGTTTAAATTTTCAAGATATCAGAATCTATATCAATGGAAGAAAAAGATACTTTAGTCGTTATTGCAGAAGAGTTGGGCAAAGCCCTGCAACCTCTTGAGAGCGCTGCAACAACTCCAGCGGCATTAAGAGATTTCCTGGAAGATCTTGGTTGGAACCTGACAACAGTACCGGCCTCCATCACTGCACTTAAAGCGCCTGTAGAACAGGCTGCACGGCTCGGAACAGGTAATACAGAAGTAAGTTCGGATAGTGTACAACAATTAATAACTGCAGTACGTGCTGCATTCGAAGGAGTAGCTAAATTAAATACAGCAGGTGACCTGGCGAATGACATGAAAAATGATCTGCCTGGGCAACTGTTACAATATCTACTGGTAGAATATCTACTAAAAAACCAATCGGGTTTTGGTCAGCTTTTACGGGCATTAGGAATTATCCGGCTTGAATTGATACCCGCACAAACCGGACGTGTTGCATATCTGCGACGAACGTTTGTCTTCTCAGAATTTGCAAACTTCTTCAGTGATCCTTTGACATTTTTTAAAAATGCTTTTCATTGGGGTCAAAGTAATTTCCGCGGTGGTGAGTGGGTGGATGCCATCTCACAGTTATTTGAATCATGGGGCTTTCAATGGCAAATAGAAAATCTTACAGACAATGCTTTAGCTGAATTGACGAAAAACAGTCTCAACCCTGCAAACGATTTTATTTCATCATTAAAAATATATTTCATCAGGTCGGAAAATGATCCGCTTGACCTTAATGCCGGAGTCGGTTTATCTCTATTACCGGAAACTGCTACAGATAAACCTGGCTTGGCCATCATGCCTTTTTTTGCCGGTGAATTTGAACAAAGTATCAGTATAACAGAAAAGTTAAGCCTCGCGATCAAGACCGCCATTGATGCCAAAGGTGGCATAGGTATAATCATAAGGCCGGGAAAAGAAATCAGTGCATTTGTCGGCTTGAACAACGGTACCCCGGGCAATATCACCGGTGTTCTGAGTTTATTGTTTGGGTTGAATGGAGAAAGCGATCCATATATTTTAATTGGTAAACGGGATGCAAGCAGGCTTGAGATCGGGGGTGTATCTACTGAAGGAGGAACACGTTTTCACAGCGGGGGGAAGTTTGAAGTATTTACTGAATTCGGTATTCACCAGGGAAAAATTGTGATCAAGGGAGACAATGAATCGGATGGATTTTTGGCTAAGCTCATGCCGGAAGATGGTATCAATGTGGACTTCGACATGGTATTAGGGTTTTCCACAACTAAAGGATTTTATTTTGGCGGAAGCGGTGGTTTAGAAATACAATTGCCCGCACATATTCAATTAGGACCTGTCGAAATTACTTCGGCAATGATCGCATTAAAACCAAAGGAAGGAGAATTTCCTTTGGAACTGACAGCAACGATAAAAGGCGATCTGTCTGTACTAAAGGCAACTGTCGAAAATATCGGAATGAAAGCCATCTTCACTTTTCCACCTGATGGAAAAGGAAATCTTGGCCCCGTAAATCTTGCCCTTGGATTCAGGCCACCAAATGGTGTAGGACTTGCCCTGGATGCAGGCATTGTAAAAGGAGGTGGATACTTATTCTTTGACTTTGATAAAGGCGAATATGCAGGAGCCCTGGAACTTACTTTCAGTGAAGTGATATCACTGAAAGCTATCGGCATTATCAATACGAAAATGCCTGATGGATCAAAAGGTTTTTCTCTGCTTATAATTATCACTGCTGAATTCGGCACGGGCATTCAACTTGGGTTCGGATTCGTATTGTTGGGTGTGGGCGGTCTGATTGGGTTGAATAGAACAATGAACCTGGAGCCCCTGGCAGAAGGCGTTCGCACCGGGGGAATTAATAGTGTCATGTTCCCTACCAATATCATTGAAAATGCGCCGCGGATCATCAGTGATCTCCGTGCCTACTTCCCTCCCGAAGAAGGAAAATTCCTGATCGGGCCCATGGCTAAACTGGGCTGGGGCACACCCGCACTGATCTCTGTTTCTTTAGGAATTATCATTGAAATACCCGGCAATATTGCGATCCTTGGTATATTAAAGATAGCATTGCCAACAGAAGAAGCGGCATTGATACAATTGCAGGTAAACTTTATCGGTGCCATCGAATTTGACAAAAGCCGCATGTGGTTCTTTGCAAGTTTATATGAGTCGAGGGTATTGTTTGTGACCATAGAAGGTGAAATGGGGTTGTTGATCGCCTGGGGCAGTGATGCAAATTTTGTAGTCAGCATCGGGGGGTTTCATCCAGCTTTTAAGCCTCCACCACTACCGTTTCCCAGCCCGGTACGGCTCTCCTTTAATATTCTCGATCAGCCGCTGGGAAAGATCAGGGTGTTGGGATACTTTGCTGTTACTTCGAACACAGTACAATTTGGTGCGAGAGCAGAACTGTATTTCGGATTCAGCGCCTGCAAAATAGAAGGGCACATTGGTTTTGATGCGCTGTTCCAGTTTTCACCATTCTATTTCATTATACAATTATCAGCATCACTATCTGTAAAAGTATTCGGTGCAGGATTGTTTAGCGTAAGTGTCCGCCTTTCTTTGGAGGGACCAACACCTTACCGGGCAAAGGGTACGGGTACCATCTCGATCCTCTTCTTTGATTTCGACGTAGAGATTGACGAGACCTGGGGCGAATCAAGAAATACGAGCTTACCACCTATTGAGATTATGCCAAGGGTGCGTGAAGAATTTAACAAACTTGAAAACTGGAAAGCAGAATTACCTGCCGGCAGCAATCTGCTCGTTTCGCTTCGCAAAATAGATACAGCTGCCGAATTAGTGCTTCACCCGGTCGGAACCTTAAAGGTCAGCCAGCGGTACGTACCATTGGGCCTTACTATAGATAAATTAGGATCGCAGAAAACAGCTGATGTGAAAAAAATATCTGTGGCTGTAAGTAATGTCAGCGGTTTGCAAAAATTAAAAGATCTGGAAGAAAGTTTTGCAATGGCGCAATTCCAGGAGATGAAAAATGAAGAGAAACTATCGCGGCCTTCATTCCAAAAAGAATTAAGTGGTGTAGAATTATCAGCCGCAGGCCAGCAGATCAAAACGGGTAAAGCCGTGAGAAGAGTAGTGCGCTATGAACTGATCATTATTGATAATAATTTTAAGCGGATTGCAAAGAAATTTGTATCCTTCTTTAGTGCCCTTCTTTATACCCATTTCCTTAAGAACAATGCTGTAGCCCGTTCTCCCTTATCTGCAGCGTCCAAAAAGAAACTGAATCCTTTTAGTGAAAAGATCATAAGCGGACAAGAACATTTTTCAGTAGCCAGTTCTATAGATAATAAAGCATTTGGCAAAACATCTTTTGCAAGTGAAGCCATGGCGAGGGAATATATGAAGGAACAAATAGCGAAAGACCCGAATCTAATAGAATCGTTGCATGTGATATCACAACATGAAATAAATACAGCAGCATGAGCTATACAATAGCTAATTATACTTTTCTTCCCTGGTTAAGACAAGGGATTGCGAATAAGATAACCACTGCAGATAATGACCCCGGCGTTAAGATAAGAGCTGCTATTAAAGTGGATTTTTCATTAGAAACAACAGCCATTGATGGTGCTCCTACATCTGAACCTTTTTCCAAAGATGTACAGCTTTATGGACCCGGAGATATCATTGGCATTGACTTAAAGTCTATTGTAAAAAATGATCCAAAGAACTGGATCACCAATTTCGAACCCAATTACCTACCCTATGTAGAGTTTTATGACGAAGATTTCCCCTGGCGCTACACACCTGCTATGCCGAAAGACGACAGGCTGCGACCATGGATAACATTAGTGGTAATTAAGGATGGCGAATTTGAAGAAGCAAAAAACATACAAGGCAAACCGCTTTCTTTTATTTCTGTAAAAAATGCATGGGATAAATTTCCACCAGCGGAACAGTTGTGGGCATGGGCACACGTGCATGTGAGTCAGAGCCTGATGGATGCAGAGAAAAAAATAGTAGAGACAGATACCAATAAAACCATTACCGCTTTTCAAACGCTCATAAATAAAAATCCTGATGAAGCCAGCTCCCGTATTCTTTGCCCGATGAAACTTGAAAACAATACGGCTTATCATGCTTTTGTAATCCCAACTTTTGAAACAGGAAGATTGGCAGGGCTTGGATTGGAACCGCTACCGGCTATGCCTCATGCTACATTTTCCGCTTGGGATAAAACAGTTTACACCGGTAAACAAGAACCTGATAATTTCCCTGTATATCACAGATGGTTTTTTCGTACGGGTGATGTAGGTGATTTTGAATACCTCGTAAGATTATTAAAACCAAAACCGATAGATAAAAGAGTGGGCCGCAGGGATATAGATGTGCAATTTCCCGGAAGTAATATTGACGGGATCAAAAACCCCGAACTGGAGGGAATACTAAAATTAGGTGGTGCATTGAAGGTGCCATTCGATACTATGAGTGATGCCGATCAGGCGGATGTAAAAAAATATGAGGACTGGGATCAGTCAGGATATCCTCAACTTTTTCAAAAAGATTTAGCTGCATTTATAAACCTGTCTGATGATTATACACAGACCACATCAGCAATTGCCAATGCCGAAACAAATCTTCACCCGGATATAAAAATAAATCCCGATCCATTGATCACAGCTCCACTCTATGGCAGATGGCATGCATTGACGGAAAGATTACTCACCCAACGAGACACAACAGACGTTCCTCTAAATAAAAATTGGGTGCATCAGTTGAATCTCGATCCCACCTGGCGTGTGACTGCAGGATATGGAACCCGCGTGATACAAGAGAACCAGGAAACCTATATGGAGGCAGCATGGGCACAGGTAGGTGAAATTTTAGAAGCCAATCGTAAGATTCGTTTGAGCCAGTTTGCAAAAATTGTATCACAGAGTTGGTACCACAATCAAATTGCACCAATTATAAAAGCATCTGCGGAAAAAGGACTGTTGTTGATGTCTCCTGTGTACAAGAGAATAATACATGATGGTATTACTGTGCATCACCACATTGACAGAAGTATCATTACCAGGTCGGTTACTTCCCCATCAATGCGTAAACTATTAAGGCCCGGTGGAAGGATTATAAAAAAATCTGCATTTAAAGAAACGGTAATGCCCACCAATCTGATCGGGCGCATCAATGAAGGTGAAATTGTGATAGCGCCTCCCAAAGTGATATCACCAAATATTCCAACAACAGACCAGGTAGCAGATCAAATGATACCAAAGGATATACCTCCATTTCTAATCGACCTGATGCATAAGTCACCATGGATAAAATGGATGATATTGGCATTGATCATTTTGCTTTTTCTCATAATCTTTTCAGGAGGATTATCCATTGCTGCTTTGACTTTTTTGGCTTTAATAGCCGGTGGTCTTGTTTTACTTTTTAATAATATTAATAAATGGGAAAAATCAATTCAATCTGCCGGTTCTGTTGCAGAAGTAAACCAAACACCTGAATCCGTTGACCAATTTCCGAAATCATCGGATTTTGTGATCAGTAGTCCCGGACAGGGGTTCACACCTACCATTGGAACTACTGACAGCGCTGAAGCCATCATATATAAATCTGCTCTAAAAGATTCCCTGGGCATGATACAAATGGCAAGGGAACTTGGAAAAATAGAAGTAAAAAATAAGATAAACATATCAGCTACTGTTGACGCTTCTTTCAAAGCATTGGATCCTGCTGTCACTATTCCAAAAATGGTTTTTAATGGGCTGTTCATTCCTGAAAGAATCAGAAATATTATGGTTGAAGATTTTGCTGAAATAAAAGCTTATCCCAAAATCCATCTTCCGATGTATTGTCCCTTGAAAGAAATTTCAAAACAATATTTTTTGCCCAACTTGAATTACATCAGCCAGAATACGATTTCATTAATGGAAACGAACCAAAAGTTTATTGAAGCTTATATGGTTGGATTGAATCATGAATTTTCACGTGAGCTGTTGTGGCGTGAATATCCTACTGACCAGCGTGGAAGTTATTTTCGTCAGTTCTGGGATGTTTCAGGATATTTTGATGATAAAAACAGAAGCGAAGAGCAATTGCAGGAAGATCTAAAAGACATACCCGAAATACATCTTTGGAAAAAAGATTCCGAATTAGAAGATCATGATAACAGGGAAGAAGGAGGTGACAACGAAGAAGAAGTGGTCTTAGTGATTCGGGGAGAGTTGCTTAAAAAATATCCCAATGCTGTGATCTATGCTCAAAAAGCAGAATGGGAAATAAAAGATGGCAAGATAAATAACAAAGTAGAAAGGCAATTAGTAAAACTGGAAGGAGCTGAAGCAAACAAACCTCCGCGAAATAAATTGAAAACTCCTCTGTATGAGGCAAGGGTAGAACCGGATCTTTATTTCTTCGGCTTTGATCTTACCATAGTTGATGCATTGGGTGGCACCGGGGAAACCCAGGCGGATATTAATAAGCCGGGATGGTTTTTTTGTATCAAGGAAAGACCCGGAGAACCAAGATTTGGGTTGGATATAGACCAGGATAATGAAAAACCGGAAGTGTGGAATGATCTGTCATGGAATGATGTTCTTCCTGCCAATGCACCAGTTCTACCTGACAATGAACTAGCAAGTTCTTTTATCCCTGTAGGTGAAGATGATATCCTGGAGCAAGACCTTAGTGCTAATCCTCTTGAAGCTGATGACAGTGAAAAAATAGAACAGCTTGAAGATGATAAAAATATTTCGTGGAAAAAAAATATGAATGCTGCAGATGTAGCCTATGTACTCTACCAGGTGCCCGTGCTCATGGCGGTGCATGCCGTAGAAATGTTACCTCCGCAAAAACCTTCTAATCCTTAATGATCAACAAATGGCAGGCTTTAAAGAAATAAGACAGCAGCTTGATGAATCCCGCAATGCGCAGTCCGGTGATTATAGCAGTTTCCTGAAGAGTCGGGAGCATCATAAAAAGATAAAAAAACAAAGAGAACAGTTAGAGCGAAAGGTGAGTGAAACCAGTAATGACAGAGAAGAATTAAACCGGTTGAAAGAGGAAGAAAATCGAGCCGCCGCTAATTTTAATCATCATAAAAACTCCCTTCAGGATAGAAAAATTATTTCCTCCGGACTGTATGCAGAATTTGAAAGACTATCCGATCCCCGGCAACAGATTAAAAACTTGAATGATGCTTTCCCTTTTTTGTTATTTCCTGTGCGTATTGAAACAAGGTTTAAAAAAGTAATGGTACGGGAGACGACTACAGATCAACTATGGGTGAGAATATATCCCGATGATTGTCTCATTGATAGTTTCGAAGAAATGCTTTCTGAAACAGAAATTAAAAATGCTATTCAGTACTGGAATCAAACATGGGAAGCAGGAGGTAACATTGATTTGGAAAAAGGAGCCTGGCGCTCATTGGTGGGTAATCATGGCTCCGGAAGATCGCTGTATATAATAGAAGCTTATGCACCCGTGAACGCCGGGGAGATACCTGTAAAGGCAAATCAGGAAGACATTATTTTACTCATATCATCTGATCAGCCCATCTCATTGACTGAAAAAACAATGCTTGAAAAGTATTGGACTAAGATATGGCTGGTGATGGGTGATCAGGCGAAAGAAAATACTGCATGGAACCAATTGGTAAGCGATGCAGGCAGCACCGCAATTGCGAAAAGCTTGGTTGAAAAATTTTCTCCTGTTAACCTTGGTAGTCTCCCTCTTTCGCCCAGGAAAAAAGAAGACGTAAAAGTTTCACTTCATTTTTTACAATTGCCCGACCCGGCTGGTATTCCCACCAAAGAACAATCATGGTCACAGGCACCCTTTGTAGATATGTTGCCGGAAAGGTTTGTAGTTACCGGTTTTATTAATAATGAAATTGCTTTTGAAGAAATTGGAAATCATATTCCCTCTCCATTATACATAGCACCAGATCCAGGTACTCCGGAAGATGAACAGTTTTCTAAAGACGTAAATGGAGATATTGTGTTTCCGGAAGAACTCCAGTGGATGACGGATTTTGAGATGGCTGTTAAAAACGGTTTAGGATTAAAGATCAATATCAGTGCTACACAAGCACGCGTTGGCTTTGACCGCATTGTGGTATTAGGTGTACGCCTGAGCGCCGATGAACAAAAAGGAAAAGAACTGGTAGAAACCTTATTTGATCATCATTCAAAAAGCCGCAAGGGAATTGAGCTGATCCCCCAGGGTACACCCACAAACAACACTGAATCTGATGCTGCCGGACATGATAGTTCAGATGATGCTGAAAAAAGTTTTGAGCTATTGAAAAAAGGTAAACTTTTTAAATATGAGTCTGATTTATTGATGAAAAAAGATGGTCAATGGCTTGCAGAATGCCTGGGTATCAGTTACGATTCAGTAAATAAAATAACAAATGCTGACCTGAATGACCAGGCTGAAGCCAGGATGATGAACATTGCTCTTTGGCCTGCTACGTTGGGGTATATGATGGAAACAATGATGCATCCTGTATTTGAAGAACAAGCCATCACCAATACAAGAGATTTCTTTAATCAATACATTTCAGGAAGAGGGCGGGTGCCTGCAATCAAAATTGGAAAACAACCTTATGGCATTTTACCTACTGTATCTTTTTCCAATATAAAATGGATTCAGCAACATAATGATCCCAGGTTAATGGCAGCACGGAATGATCATACATTCATTGCTGACCTCTATAAAATTCTCAAACAAATGGATGAGGATTGGGCACCACTGGTTGATAAAGTTTCTTATGTGAGTAAGGAGGGTGATGCACATAAAATATTATTAGATGCTTTGGGTCTTACAGCTTCTTCAATTGAATTTTACCAACGTTTTGCGGAAAGTAAGGAGGACTTGTTTAACCGCTTCAACATGATGAACCTGGGTAAGGTATTCCTCGGGCCCATTATCAGTGAGTGGTATATAAAAACTGGGCAGGACCTTCTGAAAAAACATGGATATACACAAGAGGAGATACCGGATATACTCAATAAGTTTTTTTTAAAAAGTCAGAACCTTTTAAAGGGTCCCCTAATTGATGATAAGCCGCTTTCTGAAACAGAGCAGATTCGAAAATACACAAGCAATAATAAAAATTATATAGAATGGCTGATTGATGCTTCACAGGCAGGTCATGATACTTTACGCCGGCAATTGGGATTTAGAGAAAGTAAAATTCCTACAGCTTTACTTTATCTACTCTTGCATCATGCACTGGACCTGAGTTATGTAGAGGTGAGTTTACGGCTATATGAAAAAGCAAGCCTGCTGACGAGTGATGAGATAAAAGTTGCTAAAACAGAACCTGCATTTCTACATATCGCCCAACAAACAATAAAAAGCGAAAGCAAATGGAGTAAGCTTTATTCAACAGAGTCAGCTATAACCGGCAATAACACCCAATTGGTCAGCGAATACATTGCCAGCAATATGAAAACAGAGGTGGCAAGCCGCTATATGCTGGAACAAATAAAAGCACTCGAAAAATTAAAAAACCTGTCCACAGCAAAGCTCGAAAGAATATTTACCGAACACATTGATTGCTGCACCTACCGGTTTGATGCCTGGAAAGGAGGCATCATCAATTACCAGTTATCACAGATGCGTGGGAACGTTGGTGATCACCAGGGCCAGTTCAAACAGGGAATTCATATTGGTGCTTTTGGCTGGATTGAAAATGTAAAGTCGGAAAACAAAGTGCTAACACCAGTTGAGCTCGAAGATCTTAAACTTAATAATTACTTCACCCAAAATCAACCCATACCGCTGCAACGCGACAGTACGAATGGTGGTTATATACTTGCCCCATCTTTGGATCATGCTATAACAGCTTCTATCCTGCGCAATGGATATACATCTAATGATAACCCGGAGGCGTTGAGGGTAAACCTTTCTTCAGAAAGGGTTAGAAAGGCACTCTCCGTTATTGAAGGAATTCGTGGCGGACAAAGTCTTGGTGCCTTATTGGGATATCAACTTGAACGTGGATTGCATGAAGGATATCCTGGGGTGGAATTGGATTTTCTAATCTACCAGTTGCGCAAAGCATTTCCGCTCGTTGTGAACCAAATAAAAGATACCAAAGTAGAAGATGACGGCGATGCAGTAGAAGTGATCGAAGCCCGAAATGTAATAGATGCTCTATCCTTAATTAATCATATCACAAAGACCGGAAAGCTGACTTATCCTTTTGATAAAACATCATTGCCTTCTGTGACAATACCTGCCCAGGCTGATGCTATCAATAAAGAGGTAGATAAGATCAAAGACATAAATGACGCGGTAGCTGACCTCGCAATTGCAGAGAGTGTGCACCAGGTAGTGCAAGGAAATTACGACCGTGCAAATGCAACGCTTGATGCTTTCGGCAAAGGCAATTTCCCGCCCGAGCCTGAAGTGGTAACAACACCGAGAAGTGGCTCTACACTTACACATCGTGTAGGACTACATCTCAAACCAGGTCTTCCAATAAATTTATCTCATACCCCAAGAGCGAAAGCAGAACCTGCCATTAATGAGTGGGTGCAAACCATCATTCCACCCACAGCTGATATCGTTTGTAATGTTTCTTATGCCGGAGTAAATGAAGAAGTAATTTCTGCATCAGCACTTGGCTTAATGCCAATTGATCTGTTATATATTATTAATACCGACAGCGAGCAGGCATTAACAGAAATAGATGACCGGATTATAAAGTTCGTCCTTGATAAACCAGGCATCCGTCCTGATACAGAAATAAAGATCAATTATATGATGCGGCATGCAACGAAATATTCTTTTTTTGAACTGGCACCTTTACTGAATAGCCTGCGCAGCATTCTGCTTCGCTCCAGGCCCCTTACACCCAATGATATAGCACTCTCTGCAGATGCAAAGAATGAAGAGAACATTGCAGTGTTTACGGATAATAATCTATCACGTTTGCAAGCTGCCCGTAATGAGCTTCAAACTTTCCTTAATACAGGATTGAAAACTTATATCAGCGCTACAACTCCTTTAATGACTGATACAGTTGCCAATCGGGATGCTATCATTGCTGCACTGGAGGGCGCATTCATCAGCCCGATGATTTCGCTTTTATTCGATTTAAGCCAAACAGGTTTGCCGCAATCAGGATTCGGATTTATATACACAAGGAAAAAAGACATTTATAAAAGCATATTAACCAAAGCCAGCACACTGGTAAAAAAATGGGATGAAAGGCTTACCAGGTTTGATGCAGCCATCCTTGAGTATGATGCCTTACCTGCGACAACTTCCGTAGAAGAAAAGATCCGCTTTTTGCAAAATACTGAATTGTATATCTCGACAGTAGTGCGCATAGTATTACCGGCCATTCCAAATGACTACAGAACCATATTGGTAGCCGCAAGAACACCATTCGAAAATAAAAGAGACGATTTCAATTCTGTTTCTACTACTACACTAATATCCCTCAAAGACCTGGTGGATCTTTTAAAAGGAAAATTGCCTATTGAAAATTTTGATGCCGAGCCATTTGATCTTAAGGGTATTGAAGATCAACTGATCGTATTTGCAGATGAGCTTTTTACAAAAGCAAAATTATTAAATGAGGATTTGGAAAAACGTGTAACAAAAGCCGGTGATTTACTCGGACAGGTATCTGCTATTACTGACAACAATAAAAAAGTGAACCTCGTACACGAAGCAGTAAAATATTTATTGCATGAAGATTTCAAGATCATTCCTGAATTTGGTATTCCTGCTGCAACACGCGATGAATGGAACAATTCTTATTTAAACAAAAACAACTTACTCAGCTATCTGCATTCGGAAGATATAAACTTCCCTGAAGATGATTGGCTTTATAGCATATCACGTGTCCGGGAAAAAATGCATCATTGGGAAAATATTGTATTGTTATCCGCCGCATTCAAAAAAGCGGCACCGGAACTTCACCCGGTTCAATTGCCTTTCAAAGCAAATGATCCCTGGCTCGCACTCGAGTATCCTAAAGACTATACCATTGATAGTGACCGCTTGCTATACACTGCTCATTATTCATCTCCTTTTAGTAACTCAATCAATCAATGCGGTTTATTAATAGATGAATGGACAGAAACAGTACCGGCCAGGGAGGAAACCGTAGGACTTTCCTTCCATTATGACCGCCCGAATGCTGAGCCGCCCCAAGCCCTTTTACTTGCCATGCCTACCGGGTTCACAGGTGAATGGGAATGGAAGGATTTGATGAACACGGTTACGGAAACATTGGATATGGCTAAGAAAAGAGCGATAGAACCAGCGCAGGTTGACACTACGGGTTATGCAAGGTTTTTACCCGCAATCGTTTCTTCCATGATGGTACATCCTCTCTCCGTTTCGCTTAACCTTTCATTCAACAATAACATTCACGAAGTATTAAATTCTTCACATGAATAAGTATGTAGCTATTGATAATATCGCTGAGGAATTGAAACTGAAAAAGTTTAAGGGTATCACTTTGTGGAACAGGCTGGAAGCCCGGCCACGCACAAATAATTTCAATCGTGCATTAAAGGCCGAAGTAAGAGATGCATTATGGATGTTGACCAAACAATGGCAACTTGGAGAATTTTTAGGGGATGATGCAGGATCACCGGTGTTCTCTAAAATGTATATGGGAAAAACAGAACTGACCAAATATATACCTGGTACCAATGGTGTTCAGCCATTCGATGAATCAGTACCATTGGAAGCAAAAGTGGAAAAAAGAAAAATACCTTTTTCCGCAGGTAAATCAATCCTATCGCTTGATCTCCGGTTGCAGATGGGCCGGCAATGGCTCAAGCTGGTATCAGGATTTGGGAGTGCAGTGGCTGATGAATATATAAAGAAATATCAGATCTTATTACCGGATGCCGAAAAGAAAGACGATGCAATGATCACTGCCCATCAGGAGGTTTGGCAACAATTCAACTTAGTAGCACACAGGTGTATGGATGGAGCTGCATTGTATTTTCACTTAAAAGAAAACGATGCAAATCATGCTTTTACCGGGATCGGCTCTCTAACTGCGGGCCAGTTTAGTGATATAGATGCAAGAGCGGAAAAGTTTAAGACCTGGTTCGAAAAATTATATTACCAGCCAGCATTAAACGAAAAAGATGCATGGATACCGCAACAATTGGAATACAAATTTTCCTGTTCTGCACCACAGGAAGGCAAGGAAAAAGTGATGGTAGCCGACGAGTATTACCAGGGGCACATGGACTGGTATAATCTAGATATTGATCCTAATCGTCAATCTCTTGAAAATACCGGAATTGCGAACCCTTCTGATCTGGAAGATCCCATAAAATTAAGTTTTGTTCCGGCACCGCTTTCTTTCGATGGCATGCCCAATACCAGGTGGTGGACATTCGAAGACGGACGTACGAACTTTGGCAACATCAGTCCCTCTACTACAGACATAGGAAAATTATTATTCATGGAATTTACATTAGTCTATGCTAATGATTGGTTTCTATTGCCTGTTACATTACCCACTGGAAGTATTGCTACTATCAAAGGTTTATCAGTGACAAATGTATTTGGTGAAAGGTTGTGGATAGAGGCAGCAGGAAAAGGTTTGGATGATGACTGGCAGAAATGGAGCATGTTCACCATGAATACAAAAGGGAATATGGGTGAGCAAACGGACAACAGCTTGTTGGTATTACCTACAGTATCCAAAATGCAGGAAGGAAAACCAATTGAAGAAGTACACCTTCTTCGCGACGAAGTGGCCAATATGGTTTGGGGTATTGAACGCACTATTCCTTTAGCAACAGGCACGGGTAAACATGGCAGCGAGGCTGCGAGAGAATTAAAAAACCGGTACCAGCAATTATTCAACAAAGCCATTCAGGATGGTTCTATTGTGCCGGAACAAAGAGTGTACAAAGCTGATCTGAGGTATGAAGTAATGAATACGGTTCCTGAAAATTGGATACCATTCATTCCTGCAAGAATTGATAAGGATATACGATCTATAAGGCTCCAACGTGCTGCAATGCCAAGGATATTAGAAGGAGATACAGACGCACCGGATAAAGTGGAACCCCGCACAACTATTTTACGTGAAGGCCTGGATAAGGAAACTGCTTCAACCTATTTCATCAATGAAGAAGAGGTATCACGGGCAGGAGCAAATGTTTATCAATCATACCAAAGAACCCGATGGTACAATGGAAAAGTGATCACCTGGCTGGGCATGCGCAAACAGACAGGGCAGGGAGAAGGGTCAAGCCACCTGGCATTTGACCAGGCGATAGACGTTAAAAAATAAATGAGAAATCAAACGTGATTATAATGAGGTTTTATTGCAATTTTTTATATGGTACCTCAATTAATTCAGTTTGCTGGAAATGCACGAGGATAAACGTATCAGCACATCCGGAAAAAAGGGGGTATAAATCATTTCTAAATTTATAATGTTCAATAAGCGAGATGTCCAAATTCTTTAGTGGTATAAAAAAATTTCCACTTATATATTTCTTTAGAAACAGGCATCCAATTAAAACCTTTATTGGTGGGTCAATACTGTCATAAAAAATTTCAAATAATATTTTAAGTCATGGCTATTGATAAAATACCTGTACGACCCTTAGAAAAAATTGCACTAAGCTGCTCCGGAGGGGGATACCGGGCTGCCTCTTTTCATTTAGGAGCCATGAGCTATTTAAACCATTTAATATATAAGAATAAACCTTTATTGGAAAATGTAAAATTAATTTCCACTGTCTCAGGCGGTACGATTACGGGCGTGGTATATGCTTTAAAAAAACAACAGGGATGGAGCTTTGAACAGATCTATCATTTTTTATTATCTCAACTCCGGACACTAGATCTGGTAAAACTTGGTATTGAAAAACTAAACCCCAACGGTAAATGGAATAATAAATACAAACGAAAAAACCTGATCAACGCGTTTGCAGAACTCTATGATGAAGCCTTTACAGAAGAGGCCACCTTCGCTGTATTTGATAACATGACATCGCATTTAGAGGCTGTTGTTTTCAACAGCACAGAGTTTAACAATGGTATCAATTTCAGGTTCCGTAATAAAGGCACAGGCTTTTTTGGAAATTATATGATAAGAATACCTGATGCTATTGCGTCTGAAGTAAAGCTATCTGACGCTATTGCTTCGTCTTCATGTTTTACAGGTGGATTTGAACCCATGATTTGGCCTCAGGATTTTGTCCATAATAATGCTGATATTTTGTTGAATTTTTCTCAAAGCGCTGAACCCATTGGGGTGATGGACGGTGGTATTTATGACAACCAGGGAATTGAAAGCATTTTGAATTATAAGAAAAATAGAAATGAGCCCTACTTCGACTTAGTTATCATATCTGATGTGGCTTCTCCATACATGGACTCTTTTGTTCCTGTTGCCGACCAGGCAAAAACCGGTTTTCGAAACCTTACACTTTCTAAAGTAAAAGACAAAGCCATCGGCATCAATAAAAAAATTGACATAGGATTACTTATGGTTATTGTGTTGTTACTGTTAGCTCCCATTGTGGCAGGCTATGCAAATACTTTTATTACTGGTCTTTGCATTGGTTTTGCTTTCTCAGCGTTATTAATTTTTATCGCCAAGACATTGCTATTAACAAAAATCAAAAAGTTTAGTACTCAAGGCTTATTGAGTTTAAGAAAAAAACTGCCTCCATTTTATATTGAAAAATTATCTAACCTTAAAATTGAAGAATTATCAGTTCGCAGAATGGAGCCTTTAATTTTAGATAGATTAAACTCCTTGCTCACACTGGTGGGAGACGTTTTTTTGAAAGCAATCAGGAGGCTCAATTATTATAAGCTTTATGATAATGAACAATACCGCTATAGAAGAATTACCAACCTGATTAAAGAATTAACCGAGATAGATTTCAATGAAAGGAGTGAACGTAAAATAATCAATAAAGGAAATGACGGGTCATTGCAGCAAAAGTCTATACTGCAGGGCGATTATTCTGAAGTGATAGGCCAGCCTATCAAAGAGTTAGTAGAAAAGGCATCGTCGTTTGGTACTACTTTATGGTTTACTGAAGATGAACAACTGGACAAGATGTTGGAAAAGTTAATTGCGGCAGGACAAGTTACGATTTGCTATAACATGCTTACTTATCTCGAGACCTTGCTATTCGAAACAAATAACGGATTTGACAACCTCGGGCAGGATGTGAAAGACGAACTGGTAAAACTTCATGAAGAGTGTAAAAAAGATTGGCTCAGGTTTAAAGAAGATCCCTTTTTTATGTCCACCAATTTTTCATCTCAAATTTGATTTATGCCCATTAGTGTTCAACGATATGAACAAGATAATCCGGTAGGCTGGCATTGGCCACTCTATGTAGGAATTGCTAAAAGTGATGAAGCATTAAAGGATGTTTTGCTTACCAATCACTGGCCACAGAAGCACAGCATAATTGAGATAATAGAAGATGGAAATATCAGGCATTACAATACTTTATTGTTTACGGAGTCTAACATACTGCAATATGTAAAAGTCAATCATATTTCAGCAGATGCAGTCTTGATCCTCCTCCCAAAAGGTGGAGATGTACAAATGCCGGTTGAGGAAGCGGAAGCAATTCTTTCTTTAACAGGTGCCAGTGGGCTTTTTATTTTTTCAGGAGATTATGATCCGGCCACCTGGTTCAACAACCTTATTGTTGAATTGTCACACAATCAAAATTTGGTTGAGGCATTAAGAAATCTTGCCGGTGATGGCTTTTTTTATTATCATCCCAAGTTGGAAGAGCAAACAACACTGAAACATTATTTGACCAACATAACTACTCGTTTAAGAAATTATGAATTTGGTGATCAAATAGATATTAATACCAGGATAACCGGCCAGAAAACATTTGCGGCTATGGAATTAGCTGATTTCATTGAAGAAAAAATAGATTATCTGGTCTTCGATCATGAGTCGGGCGGAGCATCTGATACAACTGAGATAAGTAACCGGCTCGATGAATTACAAAGAGCCCCGGAGACAGCATCAGTGGACTTTCCAACAACAGATGAACCTCCACCTGAACCCATGGAACCGGTTATGCCGCCCGAATCCATAGGTAGTGACACTGAAAAAGAAAAAGACATTCCGCGTTTTTTGAATGCGCAGGTAAATGATGATAAAAACACGATCATTGAAGCCTATTTACAACCGTCAACAAATTATAAGCTCAAAGTACAAATTGGAGAAAAAAAAGAAAATTGGATCAGCGGATCTGCGCCAATTGCTAGTGATGTAATATTTGAAAACAGCGACAAGGAAGAAGAAATAATACAAGTGTTATTTGTGGAGGAAAATAAACAACCGCAAATGCATGACCTTGCCTTGCCCCGAAAAGGTGATAGTAAGGACATTCAATTTTCCTTTTCTACTAATGGAAATGAAACAAATTTCAAAGCTCAGTTATTCGCACTTCATAAAGGAAGATTTATTCAGCAGTTAGAGTTTTCTGCTCCGGTAAAAAGAGGAAGAAGAAAACCCGCGACAAAAATTGAAATGAAAATCATTTTTTGTGTTCGCCAAGAATTAGGTAACATTGAGGATAGAAAAAAATTCGCAACAGAT
>MWVX01000163.1_pt1 | contig 18884 bp, 19 predicted proteins | sample 1047311 | NCBI WGS metagenome assembly MWVX01 (sample SAMN06349984, study PRJNA376086) | soil metagenome | isolation source: MtG-4 sample Antarctic (ecotone) soil | place: Antarctica | collected 2015-01-13 | reverse complement strand
CTCATTGACCGCATTCCCAGCGGCACGAATCTCCAGCTCATATGAAAAAAATTTCCATGGGTGTTCAGGAATTTGCATTACCGTCGCCGCTAACGGGGAGTATTGAAGCTAATTCAGGAATGGGACCGAATAGTCTCCAGAAAGGAATTGAGCTACACCTCCAGATCCAGGCGCAGAGAAAACGTGAGTATCCGGACTATGTTCCGGAAGTACGCATATCGCACGAATTTCATTTTGAAGATTTTTCTTTCGAGATCGAAGGTCGGATGGACGGAATGATTCCGGGTGATGAACCGTGGATTGAAGAAATTAAATCCAGCTTCAATGTGCATGAACTCCGGAAGATGATCCAGGAAAGATGGGACAATCATCCTTATATTCTCCAGCTTCAGACTTATGGATACATGCACTGGGTGCAGACGGGAGAAGAACCGAAGCTTTCTCTTCATCTTGTCTCTTCCCGGAATGGTGAAAGCTACGATTGGGAAGTAAATTTCAATCCTGCCGCCTACGAGAAGTGGATGAATCGCAGGATGAAAGAACTGGTGGAAGATGCCCGCCGTGCTGAAAAGAGAACTCTTCGTCGGAAACTGATGGCGGAAACTTTTCCTTTTCCATTTGAAAAACCACGTGGCGGACAGGAAGAGTTGATTGCCGCCATTGAAGCGGGACTTCAGGAGAAAAGTCCGATGATGATCCAGGCGCCAACGGGGCTTGGGAAAACTGTCGGCGTTCTTTATCCAGCATTGAAAGAAGCCATGTCCCGTGGTCAGAAAGTTATTTACGTCACTCCGAAAAACAGCCAGCAAGCAGTAGTGGAAGAAGCGATTGAGAAATTCCAGGAAAAGGGCTGTCAGGTAAAATCACTGACTCTCACAGCGAAATCCAAGCTCTGCATGAAAGCAGAACCACTGTGTAATCCTGATTATTGCGAATACGCTAAGGATTATTACGACAAAGTTTTCAAGCACGATCTTAAGGCGCAACTTCAGAAGAAAAAGAAGATCTCCGCACGTGTAATGAAAAACATGGCCGAGAAATATCAGGTCTGTCCGTTTGAGCTTCAGCTTGAGGCGATTGATGAAATGGATACTGTCATCTGTGATTACAATTATGTCTTTGCTAACCGAAGTGCTCTCGGAAGACTTCCCCATATCCGTTTTGAAGAAGAGGGGAAACCTAATCTGGTAATCGATGAGGCCCACAATCTTCCGGCTCGTGCGATGGGATATTATTCCCCCGTTCTCTCGGGCCTTGCTCTCGAGAAAATGCGAAAAGAGATTCAGGATTTACCGAATAAGATTGCCCGCGAAGGCGAAGAACTTCTTGATTCCGCCATGGCCCTTCTTATGGATCTTGCTCCTGAGGGAAAGAAGAAAGAAAAAATTGATCCGGAGATTGAGCCATTTCTTGATCTCAGAGAAACACTGCGGGGATATCTTTCGCGATATCTCGATTCTGATATAGAAATTAAGCCTCGAGATATTGTCCTGCGATTAGTTTTCTATTGGTCAGAATTCACCGATATCCTTGAGCAGATTCACGGAGAAGATCATCCGGAGTTTTTTATCAGCTGGTGGCCCGAAGGCCACACGGGTGCAATTAAAATTACCTGCTGTGATGCCTCAAAGCTTATTCAGCCCCGGTATGAGAATTATGAAAATGTCGTCGCATTCTCAGCGACCTTGAAACCATTTGATTATTACGCCAGGCTTTCGGGTCTTGCGCGGAAAGATCTTCTTACTGCTGAGTTCAAATCACCTTTTGATCACAAGAAAAGAAAGATTCTCATTATTCCCCAGATCTCGACTAAATATGCTCAGCGGGAAGCGAGTGCGGGCAAGATTGCAGAGACTATTCAGCGTGTGACAACCGTCAGACAGGGAAATTATCTCGCCTTGTTTCCGAGTTTTGAATTCATGGAACGAACGGTTAAGGAACTCATCGTTCCAGTTGGTACAAGGCTTATTGTACAACCTCGCTTCATGAAAAATGATGATGTTCAGAGTGTTCTTGATGTTCTTCGTGGGGGAGCTATTCCTACAATTGTGTTTGCTGTCCAGGGTGGACATTTTTCTGAGGGTGTGGATTATCCGGGTAACATGCTCATAGGTGCATTCGTTGTCGGTCCTCCTTTACCAAGCTTTGAATATGATCGTGAACAGATGCGGGAGTTCTACGAAAAGAATTATAAAAAAGGTTTCGATTACGCTTACACCTATCCCGCGATGGCACGCGCAGTTCAGTCAGCAGGAAGAGTTATCAGGTCTGAGAAAGACAAGGGAGTCATCATCCTCATGGACGATCGCTTTCTGGAAAAAAGCTACAGTCAGTCCATGCCACAGGATTGGTTTGTAGATTCGCCACGTGAGCTGGTGTCGGGAAGTATTATTAAAGATCTGAGTGAGTTCTGGTTAGATTAGTTTTTTGACATTATCGAGAAGCTCATCGAGATCGAATGGCTTCTTCATGTACATATCCCATTTATAAACGGCTTGCTCATAAGTGGCGTTGGTACCGGCGCTCATAAGAATGCAAGGGATGTGTTTGATTTCGGGATCGGACTTCATTTCCAGAAGAATTTCAGGACCTGTCTTAAGCGGCATCATCACGTCCAGGATAAGAAGATCCGGGCGGGAACTTTTCATGAGACCAATTGCTTTCAGGGGATCAGAACAACGGGAAACTTTATAACCGTCAATCTCGAGGACGGCCTCAACGCTATCAAGAATATCGATCTCATCATCTACAACCAGGACATTCTTCATGTATTTATTTCCCTCCCCTAGTTCTAATGAACCCTCGTTGCACAGTCAACGCTTCAGGTGATAATCTTAGCATTATGAAAGTTGGCGTAGTGGAAGGATTTTTTGGACCCGCATGGCCCCCTGGGTCGAGAGTAAGTTATGCTGACTTCCTCAGGCTATCCGGAGGAGATTTTTACATCTACGCCCCAAAGCAGGACCAGCATCTGCGCAAGGCGTGGCGGGAAGAATGGGACGCATCCTATCTCAGTTTTCTGAGTAATCTTTCGAATTCCTTTAGACAAAATGGTGTGAGCTTTGGTGTTGCACTTAGTCCATTCGGCCTAGAGAAATCTCTATCCATGGAAGATGAAAAACATTTACTGAATAAGCTGAATCTTCTCACCAATATCGGAATTGATATTCTGGGTGTGTTTTTTGATGACATGCCTTCGCATGAAAATCTGGCCCATGTTCAGGCAAAAGTTATCTCTGTTATCCGCGATCATTACAAGGGGAAGATTGTTTTCTGTCCCTCTTACTATACTTTTGATCCCATCCTCGAAAAAGTTTTCGGAAAAATGCCTGCTAATTATCTGGAAGATATCGCAAGATTGATTCCTGAAGAAATTTCTATGGCGTGGACTGGCCCGAAAGTGATTTCTCCTGAGATTCCACGTGATCATATCGTGGGTGTAAAAGCACTTTTGAAAAGAAAGCCATTCATGTGGGAAAATCTCTTTGCAAATGACGGCCCAAAGAACTGCAAGTTCCTCAAGCTGAGACCTTTTGACGGAAGAAACGACAAGCTTGATGACGTCACCGAAGCATGGGGCTTCAATATGATGAATCAGCCGGCACTTTCAAAGATTACTTTTCTTGCTTCGATAAAAGTTCTTCGCGATCATCTCTCACACGAGTCGGCGTTTGAGGAAAGTCTGAACGAACTGTGTGGCCCTGAATTTTCCAGATTCATCCGCACTAACAGAAAAGATTTCCTTGAGAAGGGGATAGATGTCCTTACTAAAGAAGAGAAAGATGTTCTTCTGAAAGAGCTGAACCAATTCCCGGATTCAGGCGCGCGTGAGATCGAGGCCTGGCTGAAAGGCGATTATATCGTCGGCAGTGAGTGCCTGACTGATTAAGCCCGGAACGATTTACCCCTGAAGGTCCTTAAAGCGGGCCTCCATCAATACCCATAGCACAGTCACCGAAACGATTCCTGAATGACTAATTCAAGGAACGTGACAAATGATCAAAACTCTTATCATTGGGATGATGCTTTATCCCCAATTCTCACTTGCCCAAAACGTGCAGGTTAAAATCGAGGATTTCAGCTTCAACTACAGTGATCCCAAGGGCTCTGGCGAGGCAACGCTATTCCAGCATAATCAGAAGGCTCTTGAAGGAGTCAGGGTCGAAGTGGAAAAGATCGGTGAGGCCATGAACTTCAAAGTCTCTGGCTCTGAAGAGCACGAGTTTACTTTAGATTTCCTTGAGAAGGGGATAGATGTCCTTACTAAAGAAGAGAAAGATGTTCTTCTGAAAGAGCTGAACCAATTCCCGGATTCAGGCGCGCGTGAGATCGAGGCCTGGCTGAAAGGCGATTATATCGTCGGCAGTGAGTGCCTGACTGATTAAGCCCGGAACGATTTACCCCTGAAGGTCCTTAAAGCGGGCCTCCATCAATACCCATAGCACAGTCACCGAAACGATTCCTGAATGACTAATTCAAGGAACGTGACAAATGATCAAAACTCTTATCATTGGGATGATGCTTTATCCCCAATTCTCACTTGCCCAAAACGTGCAGGTTAAAATCGAGGATTTCAGCTTCAACTACAGTGATCCCAAGGGCTCTGGCGAGGCAACGCTATTCCAGCATAATCAGAAGGCTCTTGAAGGAGTCAGGGTCGAAGTGGAAAAGATCGGTGAGGCCATGAACTTCAAAGTCTCTGGCTCTGAAGAGCACGAGTTTACTTTCGAGAAAGCACCTGATGTCGTAATGAAAGCAAAAACGATGACGGTCGATGATCTCGATATAACTTATGAAGACCGCCTTAGTTTCTCCCTTCTGGAAGGTGAGTTTATTGGTGAAGAAGAACTTCATCTGAAAAATTTTACACTGAATTGTAATAAGGATTTCACTCAAGCCGCTGCAGATAATCAGCTGATCTTTGGATGTCTTCAAAAGATGAGTGTTAAGTCCCAGAGCTTTTCTCAGTCAGCAGTGGAAGAAGGAATTGTTTCAGCTTTTACCAAGGCACTTTCTTCAGTCTCAGGCTCACGCGGAGATCTATCGATTAAGTCGCTCGACTTCAATATCACCAACGGAAAATACGAGCTGGGTGCGGATGTGAAGGCACAGATGTCCGGCCGGGCAAAGTCCAAAGGGCAGATGTCGTATGATCCGAATTCCGGCATCATGACGATCAGGATTTCCGAGGTGAAATTCGGGGTTTTAAGCGTTACCGGACTCGTTTTTGACGAGCTCAGGAAGAATGAAAACGACCGCCTGAAGGTTAAAGAGCCAAACGTCTATTATAGGCTTAAATAGCACCGTGAATTTATAACAGTCACTATTGACTGAAATGCCGTCTTGGGTGATTAATCTCTCCCATGAAGGCATTACTTTTCCTTATCCTTTTTCCAGCACTTTCTTTTGCTTCCGACATGAAGATTTTCTCCATGAATCTTCACTGTGGACTTGATGACTGGAAGACGAGAATGGATACAGTGGTGGAAGAAATAGTGCGTACAGATCCCGACGTTATAGGCCTCCAGGAGGTCTGTTTTAACTCAGATATCAACATGGCAGCTTATATCCGCTCAGGGCTCGATAAAGGCGGATATAAGGTCCGTACGTTCGAAACCTATGATACCCACCGGAGCTTCATTAAATATCAGGAACAGCTTCTGATGATTTCTAAGCATAAACATGATGAGGTTGTGGCCGGTGAGCTTTCCGGTGTGGGCGTTTTCAAGAATGGATATGTTGCCATTCGCCTGGGTCAATTCTGGTTTCTGACAACTCACCTGCATTTTGCCTTGCCTATGATCCGAAAGTCCCAATACAAGTTCATTGATCAGAAATTTGGTAAAAAGAAGGTCATCATTTTTGGAGACCTCAACAGTAATCCCAACGATGGCGAAACTAATCTCTTTAAGCTTTCAGGCTGGGAATCGTTTTTCGATGGACCAACTTATCCATCTTCAAATCCAGATAAGACATTCGATGGTTTCTGGATGACTAAAAGCTTTCACAATGAAGTGCTTTCGACTGCGATCGGAAGACATTTCGAAAACTCCCGCAATCAACCCAGCGATCATCTGGGAATTTCACTCCAGATTTTATTCCGGTAATTTTTTTTCCGCCCACTCGAGAACTTTCTTCAGTCGTGGCACCAGACGTTCATTCGCCTCTTGAAGTGTGAGCCAACGAAATTCATGATGCTCGAGAATCCCTGTAACTGGATTCGGTAGCAGGCGAATTTCCTCGTTTCCTTCAACATATCCCAGATAATATCTCGCAACCTTTCCATTGCTGTAGGGTTCGGTTTCAATGAAGAGTTCTGGTGATGGGATCTTTATGGATTTTAATCCCGTTTCTTCAGTGAACTCTCTTCTTGCAGCAGCGAGGGGAGTTTCACCCTCATCTTTCATCCCTTTCGGGAAATCCCAGTTCTTGTAGCATCGGAGAAGAAGAAATTCCCAGGCGTGATGATTTTTTCTGACGGGAATAACACCACAGGAGAGTTTCATAAAGTGAGACGCTTTCTCGCTGATTGATATTCTTTTTCCAGACGTTCAATAAGAACTCTTACCGGAAGAATGTCATCAATGTTGGATACTCCATGGCCCGCAGACCAAATGTTCTTCCACGCCTTGGCTTCATCACCGAGAGAAAGTTCCCCGTGACCCACATCCTGAACGCCTGCTTTCTCCAGACTCTGTTTCATGAAGTTCGCCGGAATGCCGGATACTGCAGAAGTATAAATAATGTCTGTCGCCTCAGCTTTCAGGATCATTTCTTTATATTCTGGCTGAGCATTGCTTTCTTCAGTCGTGATGAATCGCGTGCCCATATACGCCAGATCTGCACCCATCGCCTGTGCGGCCAGAATATCATCACCACGACTGATGGAACCCGCAAGGAGAATGGTCTTAGTGAAGAATTTGCGAACCTGACCCACCAGAGAAAACGGATTGATAATTCCGGCATGGCCGCCGGCACCACCGGCAACGAGAATGAGACCATCGACACCAGCTTCAGCAGCTTTCTTTGCGTGACGTAGTGTTGTCACATCATGGAAAACAATTCCGCCATACGCGTGAACTCTCTCAACCAGTTCAGGAACTGCACCCAGAGAAGTAATGATCAGCGGAACTTTTTCTGCGATACAGATTTTGAGATCTTCTTCGAGCCGGGGATTGGTTTTATGAACAATCAGATTCACTCCAAAAGGAGCAGCTTCTGGGTATTTAGTCAGTTCGGATTTTATCTTTTTAACCCATGTACTAAATCCTTCAGTTGTTCGCTGATTTAGTGCGGGGAATGTTCCTACAACACCACTCTTGCAGGTTTCTATAACGAGATGTTCTCCTGAGACTAGAAACATGGGAGCAGCAACAACAGGAAGACGCAGATTCTTGAAAAGATCGTTCATTTCAAAAACGTTAAATGGTAGGGAAAGTTAAGTCAAATAAAGGCCCGGCTATTGAGCAGCCGGGCCTCGAAATTCAAAATGATTAGCGATGATATGTAACGCTCTTACGTCCGATAACCGCGCGGTAGACAGCAAGAAGAAGAACCGCACCAATAACCGCTGCTACGAAACCTGCTGGCTCGTTCGCTTCGTAATAGCCCATAGATGAACCGATGAAGTTCGCAAGGAACGCACCCGCAACACCTAAAAGCATAGTGATGATCATTCCCCCTGGATCTTTACCAGGCATGAGGAATTTCGCAATCGCACCAACAATAAGACCAACTACTAATGTCCAGATCATATGAGCTCCTTTTGTAATACCCACAGAAGCGTTAAAGACTTCTCGAGAGTGAAATTGCAAAAGGTAGACCATTATTTTGTGTGGTGAACTGTCCTGAAATTGAAAGATAAAGGGTCAAAAAGGGAGAAAAGCCAATTTAAAGAGTCACGTTGCCTGACAAGAATAAGACTGTAACCGTGCAATAAACCAGTAAAACTCTCTCAAGTACTGACGCTGAAAATTGATGGCGAATAATATGGGTTCAAGACCGAATGGATGTTTTCAAAGGATAAAAAATGAACTCAAAAATGTTTGCACTTCTTATCTCACTACCTTTCTCACTCGCAGCTTTTGCCGGAAATGGTGCTCCATCGGGCGCTCACTATAATTTGAATCTCATCGGTGTCCCTAAGAATAAATCAGCGACTATGACTGGGAACCAGGGCCACAGAATCTTCATGCCACTTGAAGGCATAGCTAAAATCGGGCTCGCTCAAGGACCTGACTTTTTGGTTGTCGATGCAAACGGTACTGATAGAGATGGAGCAAAATTTCAGCTCCCGAATCCTGATCCTGAAAATGACGGTGTTACTGCTTACTCAGTATATGCCCGTGCTCTTGGTAAGCCTGGCGGATCTGCTTCGATGACAACTTGTGCGATTGATCCCGTTACAATGGAAGAAGTTTGCTCACTTCAAAGTATGGTAGTGGTAAGAAGCAAAGGTGGTTCTAAATTTGAAAACGTATCTGGCGATTTACTATATATTTATGCTGATTTGGATGGTGACGGTATTACTGAAAGACTGCCTTTATTTGATGATCGCCTTCAAGACTACTTCTGGAGTTATGACAACAGAGGTCTCAAAATTCTGCAACTTCGATTCTATCAAATCTCGACTGACGTGAATTAAATCTGTCCCAGGCATCATCAATGTCATAAGAAAAGGCTCCGGGGGGAGCCTTTTCTTATTTGGGATATTAGAACGGATACGTCGGTGATATGGGGCTTAAGTACCATTGGCCATACTTGTCCCCGCGAACGTAAGTCGATGTGTGCATAATAGATGGTGTCCAGAATTTGAAAAGCCTCACGGCCGCAATAAACTGGGTGCGATGATTTCGTAGATCATAAAACTCGCTTTGCATTTGTTTGACGAAACTATACTTTACACTTGCTCCGAACCTTTCAGAATTCCTCCAGACCAAAGAAACTTCCTGGGCGTCCTCACGGAAAATTTTTGAATTCATAATTTGATATGAGCCCATAAGATTCAATTGATCATTAAAGGGAACGATGACAGAAGCAGCAGCTGAAGTGGTGAGAAAATTTGTGTCCTGCTTTTTACCGTATCTATCTTCTTCATTTTTTGATCCGACAACACTATGAATGTTTCTGTGATAGTCTGCGAATGCGTGGTCTCCAAAATCATTATATCCAACACCGCCATCGAGTTTCAGAGCTAGCCATGAAACTTCTTCACTCATGAGAGTGACTGATTGATTGAGCATGACTTCAGCCCACTCAGCGTAGATTCCTAATGGAGCTGGAAGTTCTTCTTCGCCAAATCTGGTTTTTAGGATCGGCTGAACGAAACGACCTTTGTAGCTTACAGAAGTTGAGAAGCGATCCTTCCAGATACCGGTTACGTTCAAGCTTGATGTCTGGGTCATTAACTTATCAGTTCTTCCCAGAAAATCGTTGGACTCATGCCATCTGATTCCGGTCACGGAAAGTTGGTTCTGCTCACTGTCCCCGGGGAGAGTATAGGGATTTACTTTTATTAGCTCTTTGAGAACCGTCCCAGCCTGAGAAGGAAGTGCAGTGAAAATAATTAGCAGTGGAATAAATCTCATTTAGCTCCCGTACTATTCGTAAGCGTAGATAAATATGAGTAACATAACCTTTCTGCCACAACCAGTTTAGGTGCCGTACTGCGCAGCGTTGTGCGAAGGCCTGAGTTAATTGCTAAATTCTTTCTAAATTAAACGAGGCAGTACCCTTGAACTTAGAAATTAATTCTGAAGCGATAGCTTTGAATCCTCTTCTCTTTCGTGTTGAAGCTGAGGAAAAGAATCCTGAAGCTGAATTGAAGGCCCTCACTTTTTACCAACAAGAACTCAAAAGATTGCTCCCCGAAGAAGTGTTCGAAAGAACACCAAGCCGTGCCCTGTTTTTCTTATGCTTTCTGGCGTTGAATGTTTCGTTAATTTCCTTCGTCGTGATTTCAGATCCAGCCTGGTACGTGAAGCTTTTGGCCGCGTTCGCCATTGGCCAGTTCAACGCAAGTCTTGGCTTCTTTGCCCATGAAACTTTGCATGGCTCGATTTTCAAAAGTAGATTTCTTCAGAATTTAATCGGAACCATCGGGCTGGCACCCTTCCTGGTTTCGGTGACCTATTGGCGTTTTTGGCACAATACTCTTCACCATGGAAACACACAGTTAATTTACAAAGACCCGGATGCGTTTCCCACTCTGTCAGTTTATAAGCGCAGCAAGTTCATGCGTTTTGTTTTTAATCTGTCACCGGGCTCAAAAACTCCTGCCAGTTATTTCTATTTCTTTTACTGGTTTTCATTCCAGTCTGTTTTAAATCAGTCCTACATGCGTTTCAAAAATAAGATGTGGGATAAAATGGATCACAAGAAAGTGACGAGAGAGTTTATCCCTCTCTGCATCTTTGCTGCTGGTTATCTTTATTGGGTGGGTATCGAGAATTTTCTATGGTTAGTTCTTATTCCACTTTGTGTTCAGAACTATACGATCCTTAGCTACATTTCAACGAATCACAATATTTCACCATTAACGAAGGTGAATGATCCTCTCGAAAACTCACTGACCGTCACCACCAATCACTTCCAGGATTTTATCCATCTTAATTTCGGGTATCATGTGGAACATCACTTGTTTCCACGCGTCTCTTGCAGACATGTAAAGACGATTCATAAGCTGCTTAAAGAAAATTACCCTGCGAAATATAAGCATATGCCGAAGTGGAAAGCGGTATTGATGCTTTATCAGACACCGAGAATCTATAAATCTTCCAATGAATTGATTCATCCAAAGACACTGAAAAGTTTTAAGACAATTTGAACTGGGTTGAGCTATTTCCAATCGACCAGATAATCGGTTTCTATATTCATTCTGGCCCCGGATGGATTGATAAGTTCCAGCTTAACCCGCGAACCTTTATCTACCGGAAACCAAATTTCGTTAATAGCATCACTGCTTGAGATGATTTCATCTCCATTACTAGTTTCACAATTTACGAGAGCTAATTTTGAGTCTTTATCTGTTGAAGAGTAAGTGCAACGAAACTCATACTCGTGAGAACTTGAATAATTGTAAAAGATTTCAATCTTTTTCCCAATAGCATTGCCATACCTGGCCTTTAGTTCTGTGGGAAGTTTAAACCGGGCATTTTTTGGAACGTCGTAATCAGTGGTTAAAGAAACACGCTCATTAACAACCAAAGTAAGATTGTTCCCATGTCTTTGAGTTCGCTCACGAGTAGCAGAACCGCCTTTATCATTTATTTTTTTTCCACAGCCTGACACTGCTGCGAGAAGTATAAGAACAAAAAAGAATTTCAAATTAGCCGTTAACATTGGTGACCCATTCCTTGGATTTGTTGATTAACTCTAACAGCGGTAAAACCAATGTTCTTTTTCACCGTATGAATGGTTTGTGTAAATGCACACACAATTTGTGCGCATTAGAAGAGAGATAAAATAAAAAAAGCCCAGTGGGTTAAACTGGGCTTTAGTATCTTTCACTTCTTGCGAAGATCACGACTGAATTTAAAAAGTGGGGCGAGCGACGGGGATCGAACCCGCGACACCCAGAATCACAATCTGGTGCTCTACCAATTGAACTACGCCCACCACTTATAGAAGTCAGTAATTTAAGGGAAAATCAGGTCCTAAGTCAATGGTTTAGCTCATTTTTCTCTGCGTCAATTCCACTTGGCACCCCTCATAACATATTGTTTTTTTTCCAGAGCATCGGATAATGAAAGTATGAAATATCTCCTCCTTTTGTTTTTGCTTGTTTCGACCAACTCATATTCCTCAATCGTGGGAATTACTACTCACCCTCTGAGTGAGAATGCGCGCGTACTATCCGCAGAGATGACTGGATACATGAGCCAGAGAAACGAGATGGGTGCCGGTGTTCGATATACACAAGGCTTCAATCGGAACTTCCTGGATGTCACAGCGGCCGGCGGACAAGATTCGCGCGGAATGATTCTCGGAGCGGGAATGGATTTTGAAATACTGAGCGAAGACATGAACCAGCCGCGCCTTTCCGTGAAGCCCTATGCTCAGCAATTAAATTTTGAAGGAGAGTCATCAACACTTCTGGGAGCTGCTCCCTCATTGCGAAAAGGGTTCACTGCTGCCGGACAGGAAATTTTTCCTTTTCTATCTTTTCCTAATGGCATCCGACTCGATAGTGACTCTCAGGAGTTTGGGTTTTATTCCTCACTAACATTTGGCGCGAGCATGGCAATACCTCAGAGCCAGGAAAAACTCGTTCTTTCACTTGAAGCAAATAAAAATCTCGGTGCCTCTTCAGACTATGTGGGCGCCCTGGTTTCCTGGATCTGGAACTAGAATGATATTTTTCTCGGACTTTGACGGAACTCTTACAAAAGAAGGCCGTGAACTTACCCGCGATTTCTTCGAAATCATTGATCATGTTAAAAAGCATAATCAGGAACTGGTGATCGTATCCGGACGATCTCTTTCGTGGGGACATTTCTTTCTTACTCATTTTCCTCTCAAGGCCTGCATCATGGAAGGTGGCGGAGTTATCTGTTATCTCGATGAAAGGGGTGAGATCGTGGAAGAGCCACTCGTCGATAAATCAGAAATTAAAAGACTGGCTGATTTTACAGAAGATCTAAAAAATCATTTTCCGCATGTTCCTATGTCTGCAGATAGTTTCGGAAGACTCACAGATCGCGCTATTGAATTTAAATTAATGGATGAAAAAGCAGTCAATGAAGCGCTCGAATTCATGAAGAAGAAAAATATTAATTTTTCAAAGTCCAATGTGCATATCAACTTTTGGTGCGGGAACATTTCAAAATATCTTGGGGTTAAACACTTCATTGAAAAATATCGTCCCCACTTGAAGCAGACGGATTGCTGGTTTTTTGGAGATGCTCCCAATGACGAAAGCATGTTTGAGCTTTTTCATAATTCGGTTGGAGTGAGTAACATCAAACATTGTCTTCATAAGCTGAATCACAAACCAAGAATTATCCTCGAAGGTGAGGAGAACGCAGGACCATCCGGAGTTTTAAATTTTATCCGGAAGATCTGATGAAGTTTCTCATACTTTTAGTGCTCTTCGCCTGTACGTCACTCGAAAATAAGCCCATTGAACTTCCTCCAGGCCAGATGTATCTCGTTAAGTCTTACGGGCAGATTCATAAATCTTGTCTCAATAACTTCGGCTCGAAGCTCGTGAACGTGATTGATGCCTCGGTGGCCGAGGGGCTGCATTGCCTGCGTGAACTCAAGGGGGCAGGAGCAAAAAAGAATGCTAAATTATTTTCAAACCTATATGGATCGGGAAAGCTCTCTTTTATCTGCCACGAAGATGACTATCCATGGGGCAGTTCTGATGCTCATGGATCTTTTAGTAAAGCTTTCGATATGCCGAAATATCAAACTTACCATCCTTATATTTCTTTCAGGCCTGACCTCGTGCTTAAGGATTCTCGCTACAAAGGAAAGGCTACCCATCCTGATATTTTAAAAGAGATTATCTTCCATGAGCTGATCCATGACATTGGATATCTTCACTTCAAAGATCCCGAATACCCCTATGCTTGTCAGAGCTGCTGTTTTCAGTATGGGCCTGAAAAAGCTGAAGCGTGCCGCATCTGTGAGACAGAATATAAGAGCATAGCAGATCCAGGGTACATGAAAGCTCTATGGAATTGGGCGCCTAAGAATTATGCTTTCAAGGCGATTTCCCGCCAACGTGTTCTTCGAAATGCCATTTATATATCCAAGGGGAAGCATCAGTTCTTTGATTACTTAGCAGAAGATTATATTTTCGGTAACCTTCCAATCCGCTTGCTCTTAAAAGAGGCTGCCAGAAGAGGTTATCCATTAAATGCACGGACAGAAAGATCACTGATAATTGAACATGGGCTTCTCACATTGGATGTTCAGAAGTTTTCTGCCGATGTGGCCAAGGCCGGAACTACCATTTTCCTGGATAAGAATCTCAAAAAGGGACTTAATCTTTATCTGGAGCTCGATCCTGCGCCTCTCGGAAAAGCCATGAAAAACCCAGGAAGAGATGAGAGAGTTGCGCTGCTGAATATTTGGGATTCTACTCTCTGGGATCTCGATTTCCTTCTGGGCATGTATTACAAAAAAGAGCCGGAATACTCCAGGATTCTAAAACAGTTCGAAGTCATCTATAAATTTCTTCCAAAACAGAAAGAGTAGTTCAGGCCAGAAACCGAATAATATTCTCTTCCATCAGTTTCTCAATTTCCGCAAATTTTAATCCCAGTTTGCGATCCATCCATTTAACAAGATCGTCTGGAAGAGGTGCAATGAAATGAGTTGGTTTACCCTTATATAGAATTTTCAAAGCTGCTGCATGAAGCGCCTGACGGGGAATCTGCATTTTTTCGTGATCATCATCGGTCGCCTTGTGGTCTTTAAAACGCATGAAAACACCAGGGTCTCCGTTATAGAGTTTATCACCCAGAAGGGGATAACCATGTGTAGCTGCGTGAACACGAATCTGGTGCTGTCTTCCGGTCAGGGGAAAAGCTAGTGCCAGTACGAAATTATCTTTTTCTAGGATACATTCGAAATGTGTTTCCGATTCCTTTCCCAGATCTGAGTCTTCGGGGAAAGTGAACATCATTGCTTCCGGAATCGCTCCCTCTTTCCTGTCCAGTTTTTCTTTTGCCGTAAAAGGGAATGGGGTTGCATTGGCGTTCTTGTGAGCAATTAAGAAATAGCATTTCCTCACGAGATCATCTTCAAACAGTTGCGAAACTTGCTGGGAGCTTTTGGGGTTTTTACCCAAAAGAAGAACTCCTGAAGTCTCACGATCCAGTCGATGTATTGAGTGGATCGTTTTCTTATAGATCGTTTCAAAAAAAACGGTGGCACAGTAGAAGAGATTTTTTCCGGCCGGATGAGTGATCATGTAAGGTGGCTTATTAACCGCGAGAAGCCCCTCATCTTCAAAAATAATCGTCGGTTCGGCAGTCTTGGGTACGACTTCTCCATACCAGAATTCTTCTTCGATCATTCCATCGTTATGGGTAGTGATGGTGATTCTTTCACCAGCATGGACTTTCACACTCGCTTTATGTGGAGATTTCCTTCCGCTGATTTCAACTTCTCCCTTTTCAATTTTCTTTTTCAGAAATTCCCGGGATAGGGTAGGCATGCACTTCATGACGAATTGATCTAGTCTCCACCCATCCTGTTCATCCTGAACAGAATGGGAGACAACGTATTTATCAGTGGTGAAGGATTTCTTTATGTCACTCATCTCTGAGTGTCATATCTCATTTTCAGAAGATATTGAAGCGATGAAATCGCTCCGTTCTCCGAATAATGGTATTTATCCTGGAGAGCGTTGATGACCTGGGTAATCTGTTCCCGGACCTCTGTCGAAATATTGTGATTCACATTTTCTTTCTTCTCGGACAGGTGGAGGACCAGGTTTTTTCCGATCTTGTCGATAATTTTCTTCTGCTCTTTCCGGAAGGATTCCTGGAGAAGGTGAACAATATCTTCGAAGACATCACTATAAACGATGGCCTTCCCGCGATTATCAAGCGCATATGCGCCCAGACGGGCAATGAGGCTTGACCGGAACTTTTCCGGAATCTCATTCATGTGAATATTGGTTTCGAACTCATTAATAAAATATGAATCAGGTTGTTCAAATTTTCCGGTTACGTTGTTCTTAACTTTCTCGCCCTTGATGACGGCATTGATCGAGAGAATATATTTCGAGATATAGTCTTCATATGATCTGTCATCAACAAGTCCGAGAGATTCGCGGACCTCTGTATCTATCAGATCCAGGCACCATGTCTCAATGAGATCAACAAACTTACGGGAATTGTGATACTCGTTCTGGTGGGAAATATTGAGGAAGTCGTACTCAGATTTCTTCTCCTGAAGCTCTTTCAGATATTCCAGGACTTCGACGAACGTTACCGTTCTGTGCGCGTAGGCCAGATCATAAATAATCTGCTTCACTTCACGTGGAGAAATTCCGAATTTTCCTTCATACATTGAGTCGTTATCAAACTCATTCAGGACCTCTTCCACACCCATTTTCAAAATCTGACGGGATTCGGAGTCGAAAGTATCCGGTGTTTGATTGTCAGCATACAAAAAGCTTTTCTCAAGTGGAGAGAGTGCTTCACTGATTTTTCCAATCTTCTCATCGCGATAGTTTTTTGCTACCGGTGCACGCATTCTTGTCATAACGGACCAGAGACAAAGTGCACTCAGTGAATGAGGTTCAAATGATGCCTCTTCTTTGAGCTTAGTGATCTGTTCATAATAGATCTTCTCTTCTTCCCGGTAGTTCATCAGATAAGGAACGCGGAGGAAATTAAATCTTCCCTTGAATGAATTAAAATCAGGATGCTGCTTGAAGGCTGCAAAGTGAATTTCATTGGAGGACCCGATAAAGAAAATATCCAGTTCTGTCAGGATACCCTGAAGATTGATAGTTTTTGATTCCATCGTCATCAGGAGATATTTAAATGTATCAAGCGGTCGCTTAAGAAGATCCGAAAATTCGAGAATCCCCCGGTTTGCGAGTACAACTTCTCCAGATAACTGAAAGAGATTAAGTGACTGAAGACTTGGCGGAAGACTTGCGAGACGCCGGTCCATGGTGATCTGTTGCAACTGGGCATCGACGTGAAGCTGAGGCTCAATGGTAGTTGCTCCAATAGAGTAGCGGCGATTGATATTCAGTCTTTCAACACGAATATGCTTATACACATCCTGGTAATTACCTTTATAGCTCTTTAACAGGGCATCAAAGATCATCCGATTTCTTTGTGAAAGATCACCATTATAAAGGTATGACTTCCGGATTGTTTCCATCCGCGCAGGCTCTTTCCTGAAAGCATCTTCGATGAGCTTCTGGCGGGTCTTCAGAGGGATCAGGAGAAGCGGATGATCCTTCAGCTCTGAAGTAATGATGGCACTGATATCTTTATCTTCGAGAAAAGCGTAAGAGTTGAGGTTTTTATCCGAAACTACGCCGCCCAGGCCAAGAGAACCTTTAACAAACTGATCGATAGGGAAGATCCAGCTGAAGGAGAAAAGCGAGCCCTCATCAGTGCAGGAGTAGTCTTCAGCGGACAACATGATTTTTTTGATGAGACTCGATTTTGACGAGCCATTCGGACCAACGAGAAGAATAAACTTGTTATTGAAGCCTTCTTCCATGAAGTTCTGAAGAAACTGGTAAATTCTCTTCTGCGTTTTGATTTGTCCGTGAACTGGAGGAGCATCAGCATGTTCGCGGGTAAAGAGTGAAAAACTGCCATTGGGATTCTGGCCGAAATGATCGAACATATCCCTGAGATAGATATTCGTTGGCCGCACTTCTTTGGCGGCATTTTTCTCGAAGAGATTCATGTAATCATCGAACGCCAGCACATTGTTGTAGCGTCCCTCTTCCTTATTTACTTCTTCAATCCATTTCATATAACCTGATCCTGTGAATAGGGCTTCTCGTACTTCTATTATACCAAAGATCATCATCTTCTTGGGGACCCTCAGTGTTGTAGGGATTATTTTGCTCTTCTTCCGGCGAAGCGATGATGCATCTCCTGTGAGAGCGAAGCCTGACACTGATGATAGGCTTTTCCTGGAGATTGTGAGGGCCGCTGAACCTCAGATTCAGAAGATCTGGGCCGAGGGTTCATCACTCATGAAAGGTCCTGCTCACTGCAAAGAGGAAATTGTCTTCGAAATGCGGGTTGGAAGATCCTATTTCAACTGCCAGCCTCATTTCTGGCAATGTTTTTGGCAGGGTGGAATTTCAGGCCAGGTTCCTTCCATTAAGCTCGAGCTCTTCGGTCAGACATATCACATCAAGGCTAATGCTGTTTTTCCGGCCATCCCGGCATATTCAAATTTTCCGCGCTTCTATGAAATGATGAAGCTGTCCGGTTCAGGTTTAAATCTTCATTACGCTTATCAGGTGGAGATCTCGGTCAGTGAACTACCTGGCTTCTCTCAGAAAATTCTTCTGACGGATAGCTGTCGGGACTCGTACCTTCCTGAAAGAATTTATGGATATGGCAAAAGACCCTCTTCGGGCGAGGGGTTTATCTGGGACAATTTTGGCAGAAGAATATTTATTGATCGCTTCTACGTCACTAATCAAATGGTGAACGAGTTCAGAATTTTAAACGGCGAAAATTCAAAAATAATTCCGGATAGGCTTAAGTGGCCGCTTCCCGCTGAACTTCCCCTTGAAGATCAAAAGAAATATTGTTCATTCCTTGGAAAGCGCCTTCTCACGGCTGAACTTTTTGATGCAGCTTCGATGACGCCAGCAGATTTTAAAAATACCCGTCCTGCGAAAGTAGTACGCTCACAGACTCCCTGGCAGAGGGATATTTCTAAATCCTTTTTAGGTGTCGCACGAATTAATCCTGACTATCAACTCACCCCTCTTGACTGCCAGTTAGCTCAGGTCGAAGGCTGCAAAGAAAAATATTTCACCACCGATTCTGCCAGCTGGATGGGTATGAATTTTCCGATGGGTTTCTTTCCGGAGTCACTTGAGAATACGATTGATCCTCAACTTAACCTTAAAGTCTCTTCACGTTTTCATCCTCCTGCTTCAGACAAGCATGAGCTTGGATTACGTTCTAATTGGAATGGTAAAAGTTATGAGAAGCCTGTGGCATTTCGCTGCTACGAAGAGACTACTCTATGATGATCTTTATTTTCATCCTATCAGCTCTGACTTTTGCTGATCCTCCCGGACCTCGGGACTTTGCAATCCAGAGCAGAGTTAAGAAAATTCATAGTGTCGGATAATATTGTTTCTCTCACGCAGGAATCATGGAAAGGTTCCATCGATACTGATGAAGTCAGTATCGTTTCAGCAA
>MWVX01000162.1_pt1 | contig 19018 bp, 16 predicted proteins | sample 1047311 | NCBI WGS metagenome assembly MWVX01 (sample SAMN06349984, study PRJNA376086) | soil metagenome | isolation source: MtG-4 sample Antarctic (ecotone) soil | place: Antarctica | collected 2015-01-13 | reverse complement strand
ACTTTAGTGGTATCTTTTATTTTTTCCGGCATTACCACCTGCATCGCTTTAGGCTTCTGCATGGTTGTGGTAAGAATGAAAAATGTTACCAGCAGAAAACCTAAATCTACCATAGGAGTCATATCAATACGGGTAGACAGTTTTTTTGCCCTCACTCCTCCTCTTTTCTTTCCTTTGCCCGAGTGGACGTCGCCACCTTCACCAAATTCGGCCATATCTCTTATTTTATTTGATTAGCTGTTGGCATTGCTTCATCTGAGGTAATTAATCCAAATCGCAATACTTTCCTGTCCTGCAATGTTCTTATAACACCCTGAACGGCCGGATAATTCGCCTTTCCATCCCCTTTTATAAGAATGACCGGGTTGTTACCTGCAATTCTTGCATTAACGAGCCAAACACCCAGTTCATTTGACATATTAAGTGTAGTATCTACAGGGATGCCAGGCTGTGCTACATCTTTTCTATCATCAGAATTCATGTTCAAATAATTTTGCATTGAAGCCATTGGCATTCCAATACTTGAACTCGTTGTAAAGGCATTTTGCTGATCTGGCGAAAAGGTAACACCGTAAGTTTCACCCATTTTTTGAATCAGCAGCTTGCGGCTGTTCTGATTATCAAGATCAAAAAACACCCGACCATCGTTGGCTACTGTAATAGTTACTATACCCTTTTCGGGAATGGTAGCTGTAGAAGTTGAGCTCGGTGTTGTGACAGAAACAGGCTCATCAGGGCGAAATTTAGTAGTTAGAATGAAAAACGTTACCAGCAGAAAAGCCATATCCACCATTGGAGTCATATCAACGAAAACACTGGATCTTGGCATTTTGACTTTCGACATATAAATCAATTATATCGTGATGCAAACGTATTAGAAATGCTGTACCCCGCCTCATCAATCATATAGGTTAGAGCATCGATTCTATTAGAAAAATAATTGTAAGCAATAATTGCCAGTGCAGAGGTTATAATCCCGTTTGCAGTGTTAACGAGTGCCTCTGAGATTCCAATTGAAAGGGCTACTGAATCGGCCGCACCTGACTGGCCCATAGCAGCAAAGGCCCGAATCATTCCAAGTACGGTTCCAATTAATCCGAAAAGGGTTCCAAGAGGCGCGATAGTAGCAATAAATGGAAGATTGCGCTGCAGCATTGGCAATTCAAGAGAAGTTGATTCTTCAATTTCCTTTTGAATCCCAAGCAACTTTTGCTCTTTAGAAAGCTGGGTGTTGGTTGACATCTCTGTATACTTCCTCAATCCGCTCTTGATCACATTGGCAACAGAACCTTTTTGGCGGTCGCATTCCTTAACAGCTTCGTCAATGTTATTATTAGCGAGGTTGTACTGAACTTTTCTTACAAAGCTTGCAATGTTGCCTGATCCTTTTGCTTTGCCAAGTGTTAGCAATCTTTCAATGGTAAAAACAATTACCATCATTAACATTGTAAGGATTACTGGTACAAGAAATCCTCCTTTGAACATAATACCCATAATGTTACCCACTTTAGGCGTCTCCCTTTCAGCATCTACAAAATTCGCCGGATTTCCGAGTATAACCTGATAGATGATAATGGCGATAACCAGGCTGATTACCATAACTAAAACAGGAAATATTGATGACAAGTTACTTTTTTTATTCATCGTAAAGATTTTTAGGTTAGATGTTTTTTGTGGTTAACAATGAGGACTTGCAAAAATAAACTTTCGTTTTACGGAACCAAACTTAATTTAATTTAATATCAGAACTGTTAAAGAGTTTACTTTAATCTGGCATTGAATGCAATAATAGATTAATTACGCCCTTTTCTTGCTTCGCTATGGTGAATACTATATGCGAAGTAGATAATAAATCCGATTGCAAGCCATGCCATAAGTCGCGCCCAGTTGGGCCACCCCAAGCCAAATATCATTGCCGTACACACTAAAATACCCAGTATAGGTATTAGGGGCACAAGGGGGGTTTTAAATCCTCTAACCATGTTGGGATTTCGAACCCTCATTATCCACACACCTGCACATACAAGTACAAAAGCAAATAGAGTTCCGATACTTGTCATATCTCCAGCCACGCTACCAGGAATGAAGGCGGCGAATAATCCTACAAAGAGGAAAAAAATCATATTTGATTTCCAGGGGGTCTGAAACTTCCTGTGTACCTCTGAGAAAACCTTTGGTACCAGTCCATCTTTCGACATAGAAAAGAATACGCGTGACTGACCCAAAAGCATCACAAGTATAACTGAAGAAAATCCTGCAAGAATTGCCACTGTAATAAGGTTCGCAAGCCAGTGAAACTGTTCCCCCATGTAAGTTTCAATTGCGTATGTCACTGATGCTTCTTTACCGGAAGTGCGGAAATCTTCATAGGATGCTATCCCGGTTAAAACATACGAAAATAAAATGTAGAGGATTGTACATACTAATAACGAAACAAGAATTCCTATAGGCATATCCTTTTTAGGATTTCTCGATTCCTGAGCTGCCGTAGAAACCGCATCGAAGCCTATGAATGCAAAAAAAACAACGCCGGCGCCGCCGAGTACTCCAATCCAGCCACCGAAGTTTGTACTAATTCCTGTATTTGGATTTTTGTAAACACTTGGTTCGGGAATAAGGGGCTGATGATTGTCTGGATTTATGAAAGACCATCCGAAGATAATAACTAAAATGACTATTGCAACCTTTATCACAACTATTACAGCATTTACTACAGCCGATTCATGAGTTCCTCTGATAAGAATGATGGTTAGAAGAAAAAGGATCAGCAGGGCTGGTAGATTCATAAGGCCATGCAGTCCGGCATCGGATACTTCAAAGGGAGAATGACACCATTGATAGGGCACCTGGAGGTTCCAGTTGGCGAGCAACTTGTTCAGATATTCTGACCATGCTATGGCAACAGTTGCAGCACCGAACGCATATTCAAGGATCAGGTCCCAGCCGATAATCCATGCGACAAATTCACCTAGGGTCGCGTATGAATAGGTGTATGCACTTCCAGCTATTGGAATAGATGACGCAAACTCGGCGTAACATAATCCGGCGAAAACGCAACCAACGGCAGCAATTATATAAGAGATGGTTACAGCGGGGCCCGCATGTTCTGCAGCAGCGGCGGCTGTTCTCACAAATAAACCCGCACCGATAATCGCCCCAATGCCAAGAAGCACAAGGTTAACGGGACCTAATGTCCGTTTTAAGTTGTTTTGTGTTGCATCACCCTGCGCAAGAAGTTTGTCCAGCGATTTCCTGACAAATAATTTGTTTGCCATTATTTAAAGATCAAAGTTAGCGATGGGCAAAATAGGTATTATTTAATAATGCAAGTATCTACTATATTAAGTTGAGTTGAAAATAAATTAGGAAGCATGAAAAATTAATTATGCTGTTAGATTATTCCAATGAGAATACCTGGCAACAGGCCACACGCAATTGTGAGAATGGTCAGAAGTATGAGAAGTGTCTGGGTAGCTGCCTTGATTTTAATCTTCGGATGATCTGAAGTTTTCATGTAAGAAGCAATCACCGGTCTGAAATAATAATATACACTAATAAATGAATTGACTACTGCAAGCAATACAATCCACAACCATCCATCCTTCACAGCAGATGAGAAGATATAGAATTTGGCAAAAAATCCTGCTGTTGGAGGAATTCCGGATAGCGAAATCATTGAAACAGCAAAAACAAATGCCATTGCCGGATTTTGCTTGCCCAACCCATGAAATGAAGTAATAAAATCATTAACCCTGTTTTGTTGCACGATCAATACTATTACAAATGCCGGAAGGGAGGCGATAGTATAAGCGATAGAATAATATAATACCGAACTGTTTGTAATATCATTTGATGTCATGAGGGCGATAAGCATATAGCCGGCATGTGAGATGCTTGAGTATGCAAGCATCCGTTTTATACTGGACTGATAAAGAGCAAGAATATTACCTGTGAACATAGTTACAACTGCTACCGCCGCAATAATTAACTGGTACGTTTCCTGTGCAGGGGCGAAGCCAAATTGGAATAGCCGCAGAAAGGCCGCAAAGGCAGCAACCTTTCCTACTGTTGCCATATAACCTGTTACAAGCGTTGGAGAGCCCTGATATACATCTGGTGTCCAGAAATGAAATGGAGCGGCCGATACTTTAAACATTAGGCCTATCATCAGCAGCAGTATACCTGAAGCTATGAATGGCTGAGCAAAATTTTCATGATCGCTCAGATAATGATCAATGTCTGTTAAAAAAAATGACCCTGTAGCTCCGTAAAGCATCGCAATGCCGAACAATAAAAAGCCGGTGGAAAACGCACCCATTAAAAAATATTTCAACGCCGCTTCATTCGAGAGAAGATCCTTTTTTCTTAATCCGGCCATTATATATAAACTCAACGATAAGATCTCCACTCCCAAAAATAACAGGAGCAAATTGGTAAAAGAAACCATCACCACTACCCCCACCAGAGAAAAAAGCAGTATGGCAAACACCTCCGCGAAATGGGCATCATTCAGGTGAAAAAATTCGTGATAAAAGAGAAGAGAGAAAATAGCTCCGCCTATACAGACTGCGGTAAAGGCAATAGCAAAGTTGTCCATTCTAATGCTGTTGAAAAATTCTGCATTGGTATCCCAAAGACTAAATGCCAAGACAAGACTAACCCCCAACCCTATTAGTGTAAGAGGCAATAAGATTATGCGCCATTTAAAGATGGTGCTGAACATAGCGATAATCCCTAATGCAGTAAGTGATATCAGCACATTCATAAGCTGCCTGTAGATATATTATTTTGATTGAATAGAACAAGAATCTGTTCTACAGATTTTTCAGATATGTTCAGTAGTAAAGAAGGATAGATTCCAAGCAATATGATCATTGTACAAAGTGGAATGATGATCCAATTTTCCCTCGTCTTCGAATCTCCGCTATCAAACTGCTGATTCGCGGCTTGCCCAAGAAAAACATTTCTATACATGCGGAACATATATGCAGCACCAAGAATGAGTGTAAGCCCTGCAAAGGCTGCTGTCCAGCCATTCTTTTGATAGATGCCCATCAATAATAGAAATTCACCTATAAAACCATTGGTAAGTGGTAGCCCTACATTTCCCAAAAGGATCAGGAAAAAGAACACGCTGAATCGTTTCATCTGACCGGCTATGCCACCAAGTTCATTTATCATACGGGTATTATATCTTTTTTCAATCAAATCAATCATAAAAAAGACTGCCACAGTATTCACTCCATGGTTAAACATTTGAATCATAGCGCCCTGCAATCCCACGCTATTTACAGAGAAAACCCCGGCAGTCATAAGACCCACATGAGCTATGGATGAATATGCGATCAAGCGTTTCAAATCCTGTTGACGCAGAGCGATGAGAGACGAATAAACAATTCCAATGACACAAAGAATAAGCGTCAAAGTGCTCCACTGTTCAACACCCTGGGGCACGATAGGAATAACAAACCGGATAAGACCATAAATCCCCATTTTTAACATTAAGCCCGCGAGCAGCATAGTGCCGGCTACTGGCGAAACAGTGTAAGTATCGGGCTGCCAAGTGTGGAAAGGGAATACAGGTATCTTAACAGCAAAAGCTAAGAAAAAGGCCCAGAAAATCCAGCTCTGCTCCGATGGATTAAGAGATAATGCATAAAAAGATTCAATACTAAAAGAATGATCGCCAGGAACCTTAAAATATAGATAAAGGATGGCAATCAGCATTACCAGACTGCCTGCCAAAGTATAAATGAAAAATTTTAGTGTAACAGGAATGCTTCTTTCACCGCCCCAGATGGCACAAATAAAATAAACCGGCATCAAAGTCATCTCGTAAAAAAGGTAAAAAAGAAATGCGTCCCTGGCCATAAAAACACCCATTAAGGCAAATTGCATTAATAACATCAATGAGTAAAAAGCGCGCGGACTTTTTAATTGATTGTTTGACGTTGCTGCTACAATGAATGGATATAAAATGCCGGTGAGCAAAACCAATATGAGAGAAATACCATCTACCCCGATATTAAAATGAATTCCGAGTGATTCAACCCATGGAATATCAAAGGACAGGTTTGCAAATAGTTGACGGTGAAACTGAACAGATATAATAACTACCAGTATCAGTTCTGTAAAACCGCCAGCCAATGCAATTTGCCTGCTTTTATTAGCTGGGAATAGTAACACTGCCACCAGGAATATGAGTGGGCTTATAAGAACCAGAAGTGCCATCATCAGAAGGCACCCTGGTTAGATAGTCCATAAATCAATATCAAAATTATTCCACCTACCATTAAAAGCACATACAACCCAATATTTCCTGTTTGTATTTTTCTTAACTGTGAGCTTACAAATAGGGCGATATCTCCAACTCCATTCACTGATCCATCAATTACATATTTCTCAATTTTATTACTCAGGAATACACCAAGACTTTTGATTGGTTTTACTATTATAGTGTTGTACACCTCATCAATATAAAATTTATGGTATGATAACTTGTAAGGTAAAGGAAGGACTGCTTCGTTCAATGAAACTGCAACATTCTCTCTGTTATAACGCTTGTAGGCTAGCCATAAAATTGCAGATAGAATAATTAGGGAAAATATTGCAAGCATCCATTCGAAAGATGAAGATTCAGAATGTTCCATGATTCGGGAATTCCCAACAAAAACCGGGGCGAGATATTCAGAGAGCAAATTTGTATTTGAAATATTATGAGGCAAGCCCAGAAAGCCTGAAAAGGCTGCCAGCGCTGCAAGCACAATGAGTGGAACAGTAATCACCGTCGCTGACTCGTGCAGATGTTCCTGTTGGTGAGGCGACCCCCGAAAACGTCCCCAAAAAACCATGAAGTATAGCCTATACATATATGCAGCTGTCAATACAGAAGTTATGCAGAGTATTGTAAATACAATTGTTGAATAGGAATATGCTGCAGAAAGTATAGCGTCTTTAGAAAAAAAACCAGAAAAGGGAGGAAACCCGGATATTGCAAGAGTTCCAATTAAAAATGTAAATGCCGTAACTGGCATTGCTTTGCGCAAGCTCCCCATCTTTCGGATATTCTGCTCCCCGCCCATAGAATGAATTACACTTCCGGCACCGAGAAATAGCAGGGCTTTGAAAAAAGCATGAGTCATTACATGAAAGATACCCGATTCATAGGCAGAGGAGCCTAATGCCGCAAACATATACCCCAACTGGCTTATGGTAGAATAGGCAAGCACCTTTTTTATATCATTTTGAGTGAGTGCTATTAACGCTGCAAACAATGCCGTGGAGGTTCCCACCACAGAAATCACAGTAAGAGAAAAGGGCGCAAGAGAATACAATATGTTCGACCGCACAACCATGTAAATTCCTGCAGTAACCATGGTAGCGGCATGAATCAAAGCACTTACAGGAGTGGGACCGGCCATGGCGTCAGGAAGCCAGGTAAATAGTGGTATTTGCGCACTTTTTCCTATGGCGCCAATCAATAACAGAAGGGTAATCGAGATGATTACAACATCATTTGTCTGTAAAGAGAATGCTCCTTGAAAAACTTTATCAAAGTCTGACGACCCAAATGTGATGAACATTAAAAAAATGCCAAGAATAAAGCCCAGGTCACCTATACGATTCATAATAAATGCCTTGTTGGCTGAGGTGGTGAACTCTTGATTTTTCCACCAAAAACCAATCAGTAGATATGAGCATAGCCCCACCCCCTCCCAGCCAATGAACATGATGATATAGCTGGATCCCATTACAAGCAGGAGCATGAAAAATATGAATAAGTTCATATAAGCAAAGAATTTTCCATAGCCCTCATCATCCTTCATATAACCCGCTGAATATATATGGATCAGAAAACCCACCCCTGTAATAATAAGCATCATGATAATCGAGAGTGGATCGATGAGAAATGAAAATGATATATTAAAGTTGCCAACCGACATCCAATCGTAAAGATCGATACGCTGATAGACTGGTTCAGATAAAGATTGAATGAATATTCCTGCTACAATGCAAAAAGATAGCAATACTGAACCACAGCCTACGATAATAACAATTCCTTTAGATAGTTTACGAAAGCCCAGCCCATTAATTAAAAATCCGGTTAGAGGCAGAAATGGTATCAGCCAGGCAAATGAATTCATCAATATGGATTAAATAATCACCAGATTTTTCCTATGCGGCGCAAAAGTAAGATTCTTTTTTATTCAGGAATGCCTTACTTAACAGTGAAAAAGCAATCCAATTAATCCACTCTTTATCATTGGTTGGTTTTAGTTGGGATATAAGTATACTGAACATTAATATCTTTTTGCTGACTAAATTTTTCCTCGTTCTGCTGCACATCAATGGCATTATTCTCATCATTTTCAGCCATCTCTTCTTCATCCTCATTCATCCATTCCGGAACAGGATCATTGGGCGGGCCATCAAGTAAATAATGAACGGAGAAATATACACCCGCTAGAAATCCGAAGAGATGCGCCTCCCAGGAAACATCGGGAATATAGGGAAACATGCCCCACACCAGGCTTCCATAAACAAATATGATAACCATTGCAAGTGCAAGCAGGTGGCGATTCTTTCTAAGTACGCCACTGAAAATTAAGAAACTTGTCATACCATACACCAATCCGCTTGCACCAATATGATAGGCCTCTCTCCCAAGCAGCCATACTCCCAATCCATCTATTACCCAGATCAGGAGAAAAATTTTATAGGCAATGTTCCTATAGAAATATATTAATCCAAAGCCAAGAACAAGTAAAGGGACGGAGTTCGATATCAGGTGACTAAAGCTGCCATGTAAAAAAGGTGTGAACACGATGCCCGGTAAACCCGAAATGGTTCGTGGCAAAATTCCCAGAATGGAAAAATCTTTTCCTGAAGCATATTCAACGAAATATGTGAGCCACAACAGACAAACAAACAGTAACGGTATTAGAATGCTTACGGTAATTCTCTGATTCTCTTTTTCCTTTATAGTACTCTTTTCCATTCAAGGGTCAAGTTACAATCATTTGCATATTGCATGATAAATAGAAAAAATATTAGCTTGAGAATCATGGTCTTTAGATGAAGCTTTATATCTAATCCTTAAACATTTATTTTGACTTTTCATTCAACCTACCTCTGAAGATATTTCTGAATTACTCCATCTAAATCTGATGCAAGGGAAGTTTGTATTTTGCTTTTCTAAATGAAACACCTTTTATTCTGGCATCTCCTGATGGCTACATTGTTTTCGTGCCAAAACAAACATTTTGTGGATAGCTTATTTTATAATGGAAGGATTTATACAGTTGATAAAGACAGCACGGTTGCCGAAGCTATGCTGGTGCATGATGGGATGATAGTTGCCGTAGGTGATGAAGAAATTTTGTTAAGAGCTTACGACGTAAAAGAGAGAACTGATCTGAAAGGGAAAACTGTCTTTCCTGGTTTTATAGATGCCCATTGTCACTTTTACGGATATGGAATGAATCTTTCACAGGTTGATTTAGTCGGAACCAAGTCATGGAACCAGGTAATTGATTCTGTCTCAGCTTATGCAATTGCTCATAATGATGGCTGGATCATCGGAAGCGGTTGGGATCAGAATGACTGGGAGAAAAAAAACTTTCCAAACAAAACGGAGCTGGATGTCCTCTTCCCAGATAGGCCCGTATTTCTTAAACGGATAGATGGGCATGCTTGTATTGTAAATCAGAAAACCCTTGATCTTGCGGGCATTGATCATCATACTAAAATTGTAGGTGGTGAAGTAATGCTTGTTGATGGAACACCCTCTGGGGTTCTCCTTGACAATGCAATGGATTCTATTGAGAAACTTATCCCTAAACCATCAATAGAAGTAGTGAAGGATGCTTTGATAAGAGCACAGGACCGTTGTTTCGCTGTCGGACTTACCACCGTTTCGGATGCGGGCCTGGAAAAAAGTGTGGTTGATATAATAGATTCATTGCAAAGAAATGATAAATTGAAAATTCGGGTTTATGCAATGCTGACGGATAATGAAGAGAACAAAAGTTATTATTTCAAACATGGCCCTTATAAAACAGGTAGGTTAAATGTGCGGGCGTTCAAATATTATGCTGATGGTGCTTTAGGTTCTCGTGGCGCATTGCTATTGGCTCCGTATTCAGATGCTCAAACCACCATCGGTTTACAACTGAAGCCTACAGTCTATTTTGAGCAACAAGCAAAATTGTGTTATGATCATGGTTTTCAAATGTGCACGCATGCCATAGGCGATTCTGCAAACAGGATGATCCTCCATATCTATGGGGCAATACTTGAAGGCCCGAATGACAGGAGATGGCGCATTGAGCATTGCCAGGTCATAGCTCCTGATGATTTTGAACTGTTCCATCAATTCACTATTGTTCCCTCAGTGCAGCCTTCACACGCCACCAGCGATATGTATTGGGCAACGGATCGCCTTGGTATTTATCGGATTCGGGGTGCCTATGCTTACGAAGATTTGCTGAAGGAGAATGGTTGGATCGCAGATGGAAGCGATTTCCCGGTAGAAGAAATTAACCCCATCTTCGGATTCTATGCAGCCGTTGCACGGAAGGATCAGAGAGGATATCCTGTGGGAGGATTTGATATGCGTAACGCACTCACACGCGAGCAAGCCCTCAGGGCAATGACAATATGGGCTGCATTTGCAAATTTTGAGGAAAATGAAAAAGGCAGTTTAGAGCCCGGCAAATTCGCTGACTTTGTTATTTTGGATAAGGATATTATGACCATTCCTATTCAGGAAACTTTTACTTCCAAAGTGTTGGAAACATATATTAATGGAGAAAGAGTCTTTTAAAAATACGTCAACTAACAAGTAGGGCGTGAGGTAAGCGGTAGTAAGGACGTCCCTCTCAAGGCCGATAGAAGCAAAAGTCATGAAGAGGAGGATGATAACGGGGAAGAAGCCTTAATAATCCCCAATTTATTCCAAAGCCCAACCTTGCAGTACATAATAAGTGAGCCGCGACATCTTCAACGGTAGATGGACAACTATCTCTAAAATTAGAGAATTGAATGGTTATTCGCTTACCTGTAATTTTGCAGCTTTACTTTTCGTGGGTGTGTTAGACTGTTCATTCAGCCAGGTATCATTTTTATGTTCGCCTAAAATGATAACTTCTTTGTTTCTGGAGTACTCTTTAGCAGCTCCCTCCATTGCAATTTTATTCTCACTTCTGATTCTAACTCCTTTATTCTTAGAACCTTTGTTTCTTACTTCTATGTAGAAACCATCCATTAATTTTGCCGGCCTAGTTATAGGTCTTCCAATACTTCCCATTGTTTTTTGTTATTTTAGAATTTAAAATTGGTCACTAATTTACTACTTATTTTTAGATTTTACGGAATTTAACATAATTTTCTATAAATAATAAAGAAGAAAGCAGGAAGTAAACTATTTCAAGTCTTTACTTCCTGCTTCTTATTACAAATTGCCTAAGCATGAGTTATATCCGAAAACGAATTCCAATATATCCTGCGTAAGTTTTCACTTTTGATTTATCAAGTATGTAATATTGGTCAGTAGTTTTTGTTGCACTATCATCGCTTATATCTAAAAGCCCTATAACGCCCCTGTAACCGACGCCAAGTGTTACCACAGGACCCAGGTTAAAGTCAATACCTGCCCCATAAGCAACGCCTAAATCTCCCGTTTTTGCATTAAGAACTGCAGTAGCAGAAACCGTGTCACCTGGTGTTCCTGACTCAAATTTAGATCCTACAAGAATTCCAATCTGTGGACCAACTGCCAGGTTTAGATTTACTGGTGAAGTACTATTTGTATTTAGAACTAGCAAGAGCGGAATGTGTAGATAGCTTAAGTCAATTCTATTTTCTCCAGGACGATTTGGATCTACGTAGTTTTGACTTAGGGAAGAATAAATTACCTCTGCCTGGGTGGCGATATGCTTATTAAAATTATAACCTATAACTCCTCCAAAACCATAACCCAGGGTTGCTTCAGTTTTAATAACCACGGCTTCCCCAGAGGCACTTGAATCGCCCTGCACTTCCAGGCTCGAGACGGTGGGGTAAAAACGAAGCCCTATGTAAGCGCTTTGTTCGTCTTCTGTTACCTGTGCATTAATGTGATTGAAGGAAGTGATCATTGTGATAACTCCTAAGAAAAAAATCATTCGTTTCATGTTTTTTGGTTTTAGGTTTTAGTGTTATTTGGTGAACTTTGAGTTAGCAACCTTCAAGCTGCATGTGGACATATGAGAAAATCATTCCGAAGATTGAAAATTTGAAATCTTAATTTACTTTTTTATCCACGTTGGGGTGTTATCTCTACATAAGCTTATGGATTTAAGAAGAATTTATGAATACTCGAAAATCAGACGATATAAACCTCGGTTTGGATGCATCACTTTATATGCTGAGTTCATAAGGTAACGGACTAGTAATGACAAAGTAACTATATAAAATTACTGCACCATTATATGCTTAAATCTTTTTGTCCGAATAAAATAATTGCTCATTTTCTATTCTGGATGCAGATGTATAAGGGTGCTCGGTTAATATGAAAGACTGTCCAACCCCGTATTTTCAAATAGTCAGCCAGGAGGGAACGATGACAACGCCACCAAACGGCCTCGGAACACATGCAGGCTGAAGAGCTTTCTGCTCCCATCTTCTCAAGTAGAGAAATTCCGGTCTTAAAAACCTCCGTTTGCATATAATAGGCGTAGCCACGAAACGCCGCGTTCCTCCATCGTGTGTTTATTGAGTCGGTCAGGGGAGTTCGGCGACCTCCTAAAGGTTTAAGGTGAATATATTTTATATCGTTTTGGGGCAAGGCCAAACCAAGATGTTCTTTATTATAATGAGGAAAATTACGCGAGCCTGGATAAAATCTGATGTCTGCCACTAAGGATATCCCCTGCAATTTCAAAAGAAAGACGAAATCTTCAAATGAACGTGTGGAATGTCCTATCGTCCAAATCCTTTTTGTGTGTCTGGTCTTATATCCATACGTTGAAGAGATATTATTTTTATTTAAAAACCTAAGGTGCAACCCGATATCGTTGGTTTAGTTACAGGATTTTAAGGAGTGATCGCATTCTTGACCGGCAACAAAAAGAAAGACCATTGTGAGGTATGCGCTAACATAAAGCAGATAAAATGCTATAATTTTTTTGGAATATAGACACTCTTTCCATCCTCAACGAAATAAGTACGTCCACTCATATCCTGATAAAGCTCCCTCCCCTGCGCGTCTTTGCCTAATTTTTCATCACTACCCGTTATTTTTTCAACTCTTTCCTCGTTTTCAGGATTATCTTTTACTGATTCTGTAGATTGAGTAGCGGAGTCTTCAGTAGCTGGCATTTCAGGATTATGTGAGGAAGTATCACGTATAGAGGGATTAACTTCGATACTACTTTTTGGATTTAGGATCTGATGATTATAATTTGGAGTTTGCTGTTGGCTGTTATTTTCAAGATTTTTTTGAACAGCGGGAATTGATTCACGCGATAAACTACTGTCTACCTGAGCAATTGAACTGAAACTGCATGATAAACCTATCAATAAGGTAGCAAGCCATGAAAATCGTTTGTATTTAACTCCCATAAAACTTTGAAGATGTTAATGAAATTACAAAATTTTCAATTATTGTGCCATCGGGACAATAAGCTGACTTTGCACCTCACACCATTTGGGGCAACTTCTCAGCTGATCTTCCATTAGAAGCAAGTAGGCAAAAAAAATATCTTTGGATTCACAGAAACCGTTTTACCCCACAATTTTCATTAATGCTCGAGGATAATTTACTACTTATTATCGTATTGCTGCTAATAGTGTCGCTTTTGTCCATGTTAAGTGAAAAGCTGCGCATATCGTATCCGATATTCTTAGTTATCTGTGGCTTAATTATCGGCTTTATTCCTAGAGTATTAGAGATAACCTTAGAACCCGAGTTAGTTTTTCTTATTTTTTTACCGCCCCTGTTATATTCGGCCGCATGGAATACTTCATGGAAAGATTTCTGGGGGTATAAAAGAGCTATAGGCTTGCTGGCATTTGGGTTGGTTATTTTCACATCTTTTGCTGTTGCTGTCGTTTCACATCTTCTGATCCCTGATTTTTCATTAGCCTTAGGTTTTTTACTTGGAGGAATTATTTCTCCGCCTGATGCTATTGCCGCCACCTCTGTACTGCAGAAATTAAAAATGCCCAAACGGGTAGTAACCATTTTAGAAGGAGAAAGTCTCGTGAATGATGCTTCCAGCTTGATTGTATTCCGCTTTGCGTTGGTCTCGGTGCTGACCGGAAAATTTGTATTGTGGGAAGCAGGGATTGATTTTGTTATCGTTGTTGTAGTTGGTATTGTAGTGGGACTTGCTATTGCGCTTATAATATATGCAATACACCGTTTTTTACCTACCACATCAAGCATTGACACTGCCATCACCTTAATTGCTCCTTACCTGATGTATATCACTGCTGAACATTTTGAATGTTCTGGGGTGCTATCTGTCGTAAGCGGAGGTTTGTTTTTAAGTTCACGTTCAACAGAAGTCTTCTCCTATAATTCCCGATTGCAGGCGCAAAGCGTATGGGACACCTTAGTATTTTTATTGAATGGTGCTGTATTTATTCTTATAGGATTACAGTTGCCTATTATATTAAGAAGCATGGATGCTGGTACAATATCCCATGCTATTTTTTATGGTATTGTAATAAGTATCGTAACCATCCTGGTACGAATTATATGGGTGTTTCCCGGAACTTATTTACCCAGGTTTCTCAGTAAAAGAATCAGAGAGACGGAACCTTATCCTAGTTGGAAAGCTGTTTTTATAGTAGCCTGGAGCGGAATGAGGGGAGTCGTGTCCCTGGCGGCGGCACTTTCAATTCCATTGACTCTCAGCACAGGCGAAGCGTTTCCACAGCGCAACCTAATCCTGTTTATAGCCTTCATAGTTATTCTAATAACACTCGTATTGCAAGGATTGAGTCTCCCATTCCTCATAAAAAAATTGGATATCGAAGTAAAGGATAATGAAAAGGAACATCACTTAGAAATACAAATGAATCTTGCTTCGGCCGTTTTATCTCATATCAATAACAACTATGCAGATGAGGCACAAACAAATGATGCATTCAGACAATTGAAGGAGCGGTATGAACATCTTGTAGAAACCCGCACGAAACAACTATCTAAGAAAGAAAAAGCACCATCTTACATAATCGCATACAGAAAGGCCTTGTTAGAGCTTATTGATGTAAGAAGAAATGCATTAGAGGAGTTACGCAAGGAAGGGAAATATCGTGATGAGTTGATTCGCAACATTGAAAAAGAGATAGATCATGAAGAAGCACGTTTAAGAGTACAAGTGCGATAGTAAATTCTCATATTTCTTATAATACTAAGACCTTCAAAGCTTTACTGACTTTTTATTAAGCCGCGAAAACATCCCGCTATTCTTTAATGGCAACATCCAGGACTCTTCGAATTGTTGTTTGGTAGTAACATTATTATTAAAGACGATTGTTTCATCGGAAATTTCCTGATTAGTATACAAATCAGGAAGGGCATCGAGAGTTGAAACCTGAATAGTATCCCCTTCTTTCCATGCAAAGAGAAGCCTGTTAAAGAAATCAACCCCATATTGCTGTTCTAGTGATTTTATAAAATGAACAGATTTATCAATAGAGCAACCACTTGCTCCTGCATTTGATTCATCAACCATAAGTATTATAAACCTGTTGAACCTCACTTCACCCGATGCCTTAAGATTGGAACCATGTGCTGTCCATGCTTTTGCGAAATGGTTCACTGCAATTTCAATTTCAGTGGTCTCCAGGTCAGTAAAGGGCCTGCTACTCATATATATCCACGTTTTTGAAGATGGATCCATGATTTATGATTTTGGAATATGCAAAGTAAAAGTGTTTGCCTAATAAAATATCCAAATTCCTTTTTTAATATTGAGAAATTTGGAATTCGAGATGATAGTAATAAAGCTTAAGAAACCGGCGAGACCTGTTCCATGGAGTCAGCCACCAATTCGGCAATGTCCTTAAGCTTTGGTATTTCCTCTCCTTGATTTTTCAACCCATCATCCATCATCGTCATGCAAAAGGGACAAGCGACAGCTATTGTGTTCGCGCCTGTGGCTATGGCTTCTGCGGCCCGTTCTGTATTCACCCGTCTTCTTCCCGGCTCTTCCTCTTTAAAGACCTGTGCTCCTCCGGCACCACAGCAGAATCCATTGGTACGGCAACGTTTCATCTCTTTTAATTCTGCCTTGAAAGATTCCAGCACCTGCCTGGGCGCTTCATAAATCCCATTTCCCCTGCCGATGTAACATGAGTCGTGGTAGGTAATGCTTTCTTGACTTAATAAATTGTTCTCCTTGATCTTTATCTTCCCTTCGAGCAGTAATTGTTGCAGAAACGATGAATGATGAATGACTTCATAGCTTCCACCAAGCTCAGGGTATTCATTTTTCAGAGTATTGAAACAGTGGGGGCATGCTGTCACAATCCTTTTCACACCATAATTATTTAAGGTATTGATGTTGGTAAATGCCTGCATCTGAAAAAGAAATTCGTTACCCGCCCGCTTTGCGGGATCACCATTGCAAGATTCTTCCAAACCAAGCACGGCGAATTTTATATCTGCTGCCTTTAAAATCTTTGCAAAGGATCGTGTTACATTTTTATTACGTTCATCAAAGGAGCCTGCACAGCCTACCCAAAATAAAACATCCACAGCATCACCCCTTGCAGCCACATCGCTCATTATTGGTATATCCAACCCATCGACCCAGTTGGCCCGGTCGGAAGGTGAAAACTGCCACGGTGCGCCATTGTTTTCAATATTAGAACTCATCATTGCCAGTTCATTGGGCATCTTCGATTCTTCCATCACAAGGCTTCGCCTTAGATCCATGATAATATCTAAGGGCGATATATTCACAGGACACTCTTCCACGCACGCATTGCAGGTAGTGCAAGCCCATAATTCTTCCGGTGTTATATAATCACCCAACAAAGCCTTGTTATCACGAAAATTCGGGCCATGCAAATCGTAGTTTCTACCTGCTTCTTCAAGGCGATCCCGCGTCTTCATAACAATCCACCGGGGCGAGAGCTTTTTTCCTGTGATGCTTGCAGGACAAGCAGCGGTACAGCGTCCGCATTCAGTACAGGAATAGGCATCCATCAATTGTTTCCAGGAAAGATCATAGACGTCTTTCGCGCCGAAGCGGGGAGCAGGCTCTCCTTCCGCAATATTCTCTGCTGCCGGATCTAACATCAATTTTACTTCGCGGGTCACCGAATCGAGGTTGTTAAATTTCCCTTTTGGAAATAGGTTAGAATAGAAAACATTTGGGAAAGAAATGAGGATATGAAAATGTTTCGAAATGACGAGGTAATTCAAAAAGAACAATATTCCAAGAATGTGAAACCACCAAAAAAAGCGCTCAAAAAACATCAATGATGAGGTGGTTAACGAGGTGTATGCAGGTTGAAAAAATGTAGCACTTACAGGAAAAGCACCAGCTTTAAAATAATGAGCCTCTCCTTTTTCCTGCAAAAGCTGATCTGTCGCATTCATGGATAGAAAAGCGATCATTAAGAGAATTTCCATAACCAGGATATAATTTGCATCCTTACGCGGCCATCCATCTAAATCATCAGCCACAAGCCGGGGCACTTTCACGAGGTTTCTTCGTGCAAGGAAAACAATGCATGCAAGCAGAACCCCAAATGCAAGCACCTCAAAGCTCCCAATCAAAAGGCTGTAAATATTTGCAGGAAAAATTTCGGAGAGCACTCGGTGTGTTCCAAAAACACCATCTATAATAATTTCCAGCACTTCAATGTTTACAATAATGAATCCCAGGTAAATGATGAGATGAAAAAAACCAACAACTGGCTTCTTCAACATTTTAGTTTGGCCCAGTGCTACAAGCAATAAAATCGTCCATCTTTTTTTTCTATCTCCCTTAATTCTCACATCACGACCGAGATTTATGTTGCGCACGATCTTGCTTACATTTCTTGAAAAAAAATAAACAGCGATCAATAAACAAGCGCTGAAAATGATCTGGGCTATCATCGTTAATTACTATTTTTAAGCAGGTACTTTTTTCAAAAGTATTCCTAAACGGGTTGGAAAAGTACAATTGGTTTTACTTCTAACCTCTAAAATAATTACTAATAATTACTGCATTGGATAACTTTGACCAATGGACGAGATCAGAAGATCATTAATACTTACTGCGGATGACATCAGCAAGAAAATAGAACGTATAAGCTATGAGATACTTGAAAACAATGATGACGAGCAGGAAATTGTTCTCGCTGGCATCAGGCATAAGGGTTTCATTTTTGCACAAAAATTAGAGGCTTGCTTATTAAAAGCTGGTCATTTATCGGTGATCCTGACAGATATTCAACTGCAAAAACATCAGCCTTCTAATTCCGGCATATTGATGGGTATAGATTCGTCATCGGTAAATAATAAGGTAGTGATTGTATGTGACGATGTAGCCAACACCGGAAAAACGCTGCTTTACGCAATGAAACCTTTTTTGGACTTCGCGCCAAAAAAAATCCAGGTTGCAGTTTTAGTAGATAGGAAACATAAGATTTATCCGGTATGTGCTGATTACGTAGGCTTATCTCTTTCTACCAGTTTGCAGGAACATATAACAGTACAAATAGGGACTGGAATTTACGAGGCTGTATTTTTAAGCTAATTCCAAATAAGATATCTCCATACTTTATAAAACAAATAGCCCTGACAAGAATTTATATCAGGGCTATTGTTAGAGATTGAGCGTGTCTCATCCCAAGATTATTCGATTACCAGCTTGTTAATATAACTATCGACACCAGCTTGTATCTTTACCATATATATGCCGCTGCCTAACGAGCTTATATCATCAGAATGAATTTGATGCTGGTGATTACCTGCCGACTGTAATTGATTCAGGAGTGCGAAAACTTCTCTGCCAGTAAAATCTACAAT
>MWVX01000161.1_pt1 | contig 19018 bp, 16 predicted proteins | sample 1047311 | NCBI WGS metagenome assembly MWVX01 (sample SAMN06349984, study PRJNA376086) | soil metagenome | isolation source: MtG-4 sample Antarctic (ecotone) soil | place: Antarctica | collected 2015-01-13 | reverse complement strand
GAACCTTCATTAAAAAACTCATTATGGAAAGAATTCGTCGTCTCATCAGCGGCAAAGGCTTTTCTGTTTTTCGGTATATGAGCAGTTAATTTGTGAACTTCTTCAGCTAACCAACTGAACGGTTACTTAACCAGCGTCTTGCATCGCAAAGTAAATCCGCCACTTTAGCATACAAAAGCTACTTTGGTTTTCGCGTATTTAGAAGCTCACTTTCTGTATAAAAAGTATTGTCTGCTTTTGTTAATTTAATTTTAATAAATGGCTCTGGATTTGTTAACAAAATCGTCATCTTATCTTGACCTCCCGTTTCTTTTGCTTTTTTCACTTCAACTATCTTCCCAATTGAAGAAATTAAGTCGTTAGAAAAACCTATTCCATAAAAATGGAAAGCCACATACAAAGGCGAATCTTCTGTATCTTTGTCAATAAAACTCGTTTCATACTTTACGATTTTGAGTTTTGTTTCATCTTCTGTCGGCGCAGGATTAGTTTGCGCTTTAGGAGGAGTTTCTGGTTTGTCAACAGGCTTTGTAATTGGAGCTAGTTTGATTGTTTCATCTCGGTTATTTGTTATTAAAGTTATCTGGATTTTGTCTTCAAGTGGAGGGGCAAATACTAATTTTATGTATGAATCGTTTTTTATAAACCGACAGTCATCATCACTATTAGTGCAATCAGTGCTGATGTCCGTAATTTTCTTTTGTCCTATTTTTTCTCCATTTACATAAACTTCAGCTACATTATTCAAATTAGTCCCGGTAATTATTGCAACCATATCCCCATTTATCTTTCGGAAAATTTGCGGTTCATTTGCAACAAAGTCCATAATTTTAGGCTTTGTCCCAAACATCCATTCTGTATATTTGAGTTTCGTGTTAGGTATTCCGTTAATTTCTATGTTATCCAACGAATTAATTTCAACCGCTTTTCCCGGGGCAACTAAAGTAATTGTCGGTGTCTTTTCATATGTAGCCGGCATCTCAAATGATGCGACTATCTGACTTGAATCAACCCGTTCAAATCGCCCCTTGACTTTTTCACCCTGCAAATCAGTTATGACGGAACTGGCAACACTGCTATCATCCCGAATAAAAGGCTGGGCAACCCCTAACGATGGCGGAAGGGGTGATCCATTAATCATCATACCTATTTGTGATGAAAAATTACTTCCATAGATAGAAACGGTTATACGCTCGCCTTTAGCAACTGGGTCATATCTCAGTCCACTAACATTAAAATCGTTGCTTGATTCAAAGCCGCCGCCCGGAATAGGGATTTCAAATTTCTTACTTCCAGAGCATCCTCTGTCGGAAGCTACCTTTTGCCAGTTTTCTGTTATTGCGTCTTTAAAGTCTTTGGGCTGCGAGGTTGAGCGTGAAAAAAAACAGCCTGTCGATTCCATTACAATTGATTGAGCTTCCTGGGGAACAATTACTATGGCATAAGTTGTTCGCACACCTGAAGACAAACGGGACATTCCAGGCATTGGGGTAAAAGTCCATCCGAATTCTCTTGACCATATCCCCATTTATCTTTCGGAAAATTTGCGGTTCATTTGCAACAAAGTCCATAATTTTAGGCTTTGTCCCAAACATCCATTCTGTATATTTGAGTTTCGTGTTAGGTATTCCGTTAATTTCTATGTTATCCAACGAATTAATTTCAACCGCTTTTCCCGGGGCAACTAAAGTAATTGTCGGTGTCTTTTCATATGTAGCCGGCATCTCAAATGATGCGACTATCTGACTTGAATCAACCCGTTCAAATCGCCCCTTGACTTTTTCACCCTGCAAATCAGTTATGACGGAACTGGCAACACTGCTATCATCCCGAATAAAAGGCTGGGCAACCCCTAACGATGGCGGAAGGGGTGATCCATTAATCATCATACCTATTTGTGATGAAAAATTACTTCCATAGATAGAAACGGTTATACGCTCGCCTTTAGCAACTGGGTCATATCTCAGTCCACTAACATTAAAATCGTTGCTTGATTCAAAGCCGCCGCCCGGAATAGGGATTTCAAATTTCTTACTTCCAGAGCATCCTCTGTCGGAAGCTACCTTTTGCCAGTTTTCTGTTATTGCGTCTTTAAAGTCTTTGGGCTGCGAGGTTGAGCGTGAAAAAAAACAGCCTGTCGATTCCATTACAATTGATTGAGCTTCCTGGGGAACAATTACTATGGCATAAGTTGTTCGCACACCTGAAGACAAACGGGACATTCCAGGCATTGGGGTAAAAGTCCATCCGAATTCTCTTGAACCTTTCCCGAATGCTGCTGAATAAAGCTCCTGTTGTACAAATTGTGAATATTGTTCTCTTTCTCGCCTGTATGAGACATTTGCACCAAAACCCCAAAGCCAAGATGCAAGGAAATTAAAGGCACTAGAACTGTTACGCAATTTTACGTCATTGATATTGAGTGAACTTTGGCGCGGAATCATATCAACTACACGAACCTGTCTATTCTCTGCTCCTGTCAAGGTACTCTTTTCGGCATCGAGGTCAAAAAACTTCCTCGGGAGTTCTCCTTCACTAAGTTTATTTAATTCTTTTGAAAAAACTTCTTCTAACTTCAATCTCTTAAAGAGTTTTTCAATATTCTTATCTTCATCATAAGGTAATGTGAATATCTTGTTTCTTTCGGAGCTGTTATTGTTTTTGAAATAAAAATCTTTCAAAAAGTTCTCTTTCTTTGTTCCATCAATAATTTCATTTAACTCACTAATTATTAGGCTTACCGCTTCGTCACGGGCGTTTTCGCTGTTGCCTTCTGCTTCTGCAAGAGCGTTACTCAGGGCTATTTTTTGAGCCTCACAAGTTGCTTTTTCAGAATCATCTAAAGTTTTGCTATTACATGCAATTAATTTATTAAAGTAAGCCTCTTTTGACGTTTTTAATGATATTTCCGAGTTAGTAAATGCTGAGAGAGCAATTCTACTACTACCATCAAAATTGATTTTAATTTTATTAACTATAGGGTCTTTTATGTTTGAAGAGACTTGCAGCCTCTTTAATAAATCGATTTTTGATTTTACATCACTGACTGAAAAAAAATATGAATTTTCAATATTATCAATATTGTTCATAAAATCCGAAAACGATTTTGCGGGACGATTATTACGCTCGGTAATTGATTTTCCCAATATCTTTTCACAAGGCACAGACCACATCTTGACATCTGGCTTTTGTTCATCAATTTCTCTGCTTACTCCATTTTCTATAACCGTTTTTTTAATAGTTTTTAAAGTCGTTTTTTTTAATTCTATTCCACATCTTGTATAACCTTTGATATTCCATCGAGACTGCGCCCATTTCTTATTTGCTCTGTCATAAGACGCATTTATTGATTGGGGGAGTTCGAGAAATATAAGACGTTCTCCGGGACCTACTTCATCACGCAACAAGGTTAATTGTTTAGAAATAATTTCATACTGTAACTGCAAATAATTATCCAATTTTAGGGAGGCATTTAATTGAGGATTAGTCTTAAACGAATTAATTATTTCTGCGGCTTTATTTCTAAAAGCAGTTTCCATTTCCGTACTACTTTGAGAAGTTCCTGAACCGGAAGAACTTGGTGGTGTAGGTGAGGTTAAAGTATTGTTTTGAGCATTGAGGGTTTTCAAATCCTCATTTATTTGTGCAATTTGTTTATCGGTAGCAGCTTGGTCGGCATTTTTTTCAGCCAGTTCCAACTCAATTCTTTTTTTATCCGTTTCGTTGTCAGCTAGTTCTTTTTCTCTATTTAAACGGGCAATAACTCTAGTTAATGCCAAGGACTCGTCATTTAATCTATTCCTCCGTTCAATAAGCTTTTGGCGTTGTTCTGAATTAAAGGTTTTGTCTTTTTTCGCTAATCCATTTTCAAATCCAGTTTTTTCGTCAAAGGAGGCACTGACCTCTAACATTGTCTTTAGGACATCAATATTTATGCCGTTTATTTCATTAGCATCTAAATTTGTTAGGTTTGTAGCTTTTAAGTCCAAATTACGACGATGCATCTGTGCCAAAAGATAGTGTGCTTGTTCAAGCGTCCAAATATTTGGTTGGTCAGATGTAATAATAATTGGTTGTTGTGCTAAAACAGTTGTCAGATTTGGCAGTAATCCGATGAAGTTTCCGAAAATTAAAATAACTACTAAAAACTTAATAATAAGTCTCTTTATTTTTTGCTGAGAAATTACGTCATTCTTGCTTATTTGTTTGTTCATATTTGTTTCAAATTTACGGCGTTGTTTCATTTATTTGCATCTCCATTATGTTTTACTAAAATTTGGAAAAGTCATTTGCCAGATAAAACCCTATTTCAAATTTACATTGAATATCTAGCTTTATAGGATTGTGTAATACTTCTAGCTATATATGATTTTTTTTGCCAAAATCTTACACATAAACTAAAAAAAATTAATTACTTCCCAAACACCACAAATTCCATCTTCAAATTTCGATAAACAAACTACTTGACATTTCTCTTAAAAAATTACCTAAAACCTGCCACACTAACCGCATACATTCCCAAATAAAAGGAGGTTTTTATGTCTAATGGAAAAGATTGGATTGATTTTAATTTGGTCAAACAGTCAATTTCGATGGAAATGCTGATTATCCACTTCGGACTATTCTCTATCGAGCGCAAAGAGGATGAAGTGCGTCTGCGCTGCCCGTTTCACAACGGTAAATCGGATAATTCGATGGCAATCAATCTGACGCGAAATATGTTTTATTGTTTCGGCTGTCGGGTTAAAGGCAATGTGCTTGATTTCGTTTCAAAATATGAAGATTGCTCGCTCCGCGAAGCCGCACAGCTCTTGGACGAATGGTTTTTTATCAATAGTCCGGCGGCGGTAGAGAGTAGGGAAGTGGGAACAGATTCTCGAAAGGTTGAGAAAAATGTTCCGTCCATCACGCCGCAGCACCTAATCGCATCAATCGAGTATCAGCTTGCCCAACTTAAAAAGCTGATTCTCTCTGCTCGCTAAAAGCGAAAAAATCCCAAAACTTATTTCATTTTTTTAATGCCTGAATAAAAGGAGGTTTTTATGTCTAATGGAAAAGATTGGATTGATTTTAATTTGGTCAAACAGTCAATTTCGATGGAAATGCTGATTATCCACTTCGGACTATTCTCTATCGAGCGCAAAGAGGATGAAGTGCGTCTGCGCTGCCCGTTTCACAACGGTAAATCGGATAATTCGATGGCAATCAATCTGACGCGAAATATGTTTTATTGTTTCGGCTGTCGGGTTAAAGGCAATGTGCTTGATTTCGTTTCAAAATATGAAGATTGCTCGCTCCGCGAAGCCGCACAGCTCTTGGACGAATGGTTTTTTATCAATAGTCCGGCGGCGGTAGAGAGTAGGGAAGTGGGAACAGATTCTCGAAAGGTTGAGAAAAATGTTCCGTCCATCACGCCGCAGCACCTAATCGCATCAATCGAGTATCAGCTTGCCCAACTTAAAAAGCTGATTCTCTCTGCTCGCTAAAAGCGAAAAAATCCCAAAACTTATTTCATTTTTTTAATGCCTGAAACACTTCAGGCATTCGGCTATTGGTCTGTCCGTTTTCGGCGGATATTTCAGAAATTTCAGAAAAAGAGAGGTTAGACAGGTATGAATGAATTACCGGAAACGATGTTGAAACGCGCTTCTCAGCCGTCGGCGGAAAACGACCAAGACGGTGAAGTGTGCAACGAGTGCGGACAATCGGTTCGCATTGGGACGGGACGGTTTGTTAATCGAGTAATTGATTTAAACAGCTACCAAACCCGTAAGGAAATGGGCAAGCCTTATCCAGACAGCGACTATCAGTGCGCCGAATGTGATATGGCTCTTGACATGCAGACTGAAAATGTCTTGCAAATGGAGGAAAAAAGATGAACTGTGCATTTTGCAACGAACATATTTTAGCCACGACCAGTATTGCGTGGAACATGAAAGAATACCATCCCGACTGTATCGGCGAAGCGGTTGCCAGCTACCGCGCCTTGCAGGAACGGGTAAACAACGGCTTGTCGCCCTCTGATTATGAAGCATTTGAGGACGAAGAACCGTTTGAAGACGAATACTATCAGGACGACGGGTTTGAAGATATTGTCAGGCGGCTGGACGAGGGCGAAGGCTATGATTTTCAATCAGACACCATTCGCACACCTTTATCCGCCGATTTAGACGAACTGGAAGAAATAGGAGAATTGGCGGAACTAGAGAACCTGCCGGAAGTTTCCGATGAAGTCTTAAATGAGATTCCTGTTATAGCAGGTAACGGCAGTGTCCGTCTTCCCGAAGTCAGTCAGCCCTCTCTGGTTGCCACGAGCAGCCGTCCGGTTGGGACATTGATTTCAGGCATCACGACCACGCTGATAAACCGGGATGCTTTGAAATTTCTTCCCGTTCCCGAGACAACCGATACATTCAAACCGATTCCGCATTTTGAATTGGTTGACAATATTATGAAATCGCTTTCATACCGAAGGCTCGAAGTTGTCAGAGAAGAATATGCCGTTTCATTCGACGGGATGAAAATGTTCGGTTTGATTGAACTCAATGTCGAGTATTCGGGTGTCAGATTTGCTATCGGACTGCGGAACAGCAATGACAAGTCAATGAGAGTCGGGCTGGTCGCCGGTTACCGGGTGATGGTTTGTGAGAATAAAATGCTCACCGGCGATTTTCAGCCGATGCTTGCCAAGCACTCGAAAAACTTCAATCTGATTGACGGCTTATCGGTGGCGATTGACCGGATTCAGCGCAATATCGGACGAGTCAATGACGAAATTGAAATCAAGAAATTGACGATGCTCTCTTATCAAGAGGCAAGCAGTCTGATTTATCAGGCGTTTCTCGAAAAGAAACTGCCGATGTCGCTGATGCGTGCGGTGCATAAAGAATTCTTTGTCGCGCCGAGTTATGACGAGTTTCGGGAAAAGAGTTTGTGGAGTATGGAAAACGCTTTTACGAGCAGCTTTAAGAAATTAAAGCCGGTGGCGCAGTTTGAAGCTACCGCCCGTTTGGGCAAGTTCATAACTTCGCACATTACGCCGTTTTAGGAGGTGATTGGCAATGATTAAATTAAATTTGACGGATTTGCGTCCGCAACTTGATCTGGAAGGCAAATATGTTGATTTTTCTCTGCTTCGCGCGGCGTTGACAGTTGAAAAAGTAGTCGGGGATTTAGATATAAATCTGTCGAAGCCGAATGAAGAGGGCGAATCTCGCGCCACTTGTCCGAAATGTCGGATAGACCGCTCGTTTGCGCTCAATATCAACACCAACCGTTTTAACTGCTTTGCCAAGGGCTGCATTTTGAAAGGCGGCGGGGTGATTGATTTGTTTGCCAAACTCTATGAAGTTCCGGCAAAGGAAGCCTCGCACTTACTCGCCTGTGCGTATGGCATTCAGCCATACACTTCAGCGGAAGTAGAGGCAGTGGCAGTAAGTCAGATGGTTAAACTTCCAGCTACAAACAATGCGCCGGCGGTCAGTCAAGCTATTAAACCGTCGCAACCAAATGAAAAGAGGGAAGTAGTCAGCCGGGCTGAATTTGAAGCCCTGCAAAGCAAAGTTGAGCGGCTTTCGATTATCGTCTGGTCGCTAATATTTGAGCAGGGCGAAATTGACGAAGATGCACCCGACATTTTTGACGAGGAATCCGATTATGAACTGGAAACGGCAATGTCCGTTTGAACTCAAATAAAAAGCGATGAAGAAATTATTTTCTTTTATCGCTTCTTTTTTTGTTTAACATTTTAGTCGGTTTTTGCTAAAAATCGGTAGGTTTGCTTCGCCATCGGGGGCGACGCGCGAGGCGAGCGCGGGTAATTTCAATCAATTTTCGAGAGAAATGTTAAACAAGAGCATTTAGCATTTTCTAAAACTCAATCGGCACATTGATAACATCAGAGGCTTTTTTTATCCAGTTTTCAAGCCGCTCCAGCCGTTCGCCTTCCGCGCTTCTCTGGCGTGTTGGAGGTCTGCACTTGTCCGGCGAGTTTATCAACCGAATCGAGAAGTTGGCTGAAGTCTTCTTTTGTCGGCAGCTTTTCAAACTGCTCGGTTAGCTCCCGCTTCAGTAAATATAAATCGCCTTTGACGGTCGGCTCGGTTTGATTTTCGGGGATGGGTTCGTAAGTGGTGTCAGCCATAAAGGTTAGCCGTTTAATTACCTAACTATTATAGCATTGTTTTTATGACATATAGTTGAAAAGGCGATTAGCTGAATAAATCTTCGATGTCGCGTGAACTATGGAGGACGCGGATAACTTCAATCGTCTCATTCGTTGCCGCGTAGAAAATAAGATAGTTTTCGTAGCCTTTGACGCTCCACATCCGCACATCTTGAAATCGCGTGTCCCGAAACTCCCGCTTTTTGCCAAGCAAAGGGAAGTCGGCGAGTCGTTCAAGACTGTCTTCGACAGCAACTAGAAAATAGACCGCCGTATCGAGATTGTTTTCGGCGATATAGACAAAACATTCCTCAATATCGCGTTCCGCCTGCGGACGTTTGAAAATTTCGTAGCTCATTTATTGGCTTTATGTTTCAAACGCTCGATTCCGCGCTTTTTTATCGCCTCGAAATCGGCTTTCGTCAATGGTGTAGCTTTTCCGCTTTCCAAACCTTCGAGCAGTAATCTTTCCAGTTTCGCTTCTTCACGCCTCTTTTGGTCGTCGCGGATCAAGTCGCGGACATACTCGCTGACCGTGCCGTAGCCGTCGGTTTCGATACGTTCCTCGATAAAAGTTTTCATCGTGTCGGGAAGCGATATATTCATTGTTTTAGTGGTCATAAAAGAAATCTCCTTTCGGAAGTTAAGCATAGCAGAATGGCAAAAATTGTCAAGAAATGTCAATGAATGTTTTAAATGACATCAAGAGAAAAGAAACTCATCGAAAAAAACAATCTGTCAGAAATAACAGATTGTTTGTTAGAGCAGGGAAATTACCCGCCGCGTTCCTTAGCGAATTGGTTTATCACATCGCCGAATTTGCCGGGTTTGAAAGATAAATCTCTTTCAACCGTTAAACCTTTGACATTGATGCCTTCGAGTTCGCTCAAGGTAAAATAACCCCATTCGGCTTCAAAGCCGATAACATACCCGAAAAAGACAAAATCTCCGTTATGCTCTTTGCCTTCAGTCACAAACCACGTCCAATTTCCAGCCGGAAAGAAAAACTTGGCGTAGACGGTTTGCTCTTGCGTCTTTATCTTCTCCTGTGAATAGAGTGCGGGGATTATCGCCCGCAACTTCTCCGATAGCAGTTGCATATTTTAGTCCTCCTTTTTATGCAGATTTTATTGATTGCGCCAGTTGTCATCGACGCAATAAGCGTCAAAGTCGTTGATGCTGCCGTCAAAGAGAACGACAAACTCCGCTTGGCTTTCAAGATACGGATAGAGAAGGCTCAAGCCTTCAACTTTTAAGTGATAATTTCCGCCAGCGGCGGAAATCGTATAAATATACTGTTCACCGAGATGTCGCGTCTGCGGCGGATAAAGCGGACTTCGCTGTAAATATCAGCTATATTTCCGCCCAGCAAAAGTTTTAAGTCCGTGCCGTGTCCGGTCGGTTGACCGTCGGTGTCCTTTAGTAAAACGGCAATCTCTTTGCCGTCCGCTTCGATTATGGTTAAACAAGCCGTCGCCATATTGATTTACTCCTTTTTGTTTTTATTTTTGATTTATGGGAACTGGGAAAGTGAAGGAAGCGTAGCAACTGCACGGAGTTTGTCAATAATGAGTTGCGGAAAAGCCGGCTCTTTGGTGGTGAACCTCCCGCGAGCTTACGCTCGGGGATTTGCGGTAGAAATGTTAAATTTATCCTCATCAGCTTGACAAGCCGAATAAAAACGAAGTAACTTCTTTGCCGTTACTTCTATAATTTGTATCCCGGAAATTAACCGTTTTAATTTGTCTTATGTTTTATTTTCCTCATCAAATCTCGCTCTGTATTGGTAGTCATCGTCCATAAATTTTGAGGCAAAAATGTTTCAAAGTTTATGGCTTTTTTGTTTTTGGAGAGTCGGTTGGAGTTTTTATTATGTCGAAAAAGAAAAGAAATAGGGGAGCGGATTTGCGTTCGCCCTTGTTGTCGCCAAGCAATAGTCAAATAACCGTTAATGAAATAGTCGAACCAAACAAGTTCGCTAAAAGGGAGTGGTTTGCCTACTTGAAGAATCACTATTGGGCGGTCGGTATTGTGGCATTTTTGTCGCTCGGCATACTCGGAGCCGGCTTGAGCTACTTGGAAAAAGATGCAATGCGGCAAAACGCCAATAACGAAATTCAGGCTTCCAATCGGGCGAATCAATCGTGGCTCAATCGGATAAATCCGTTTGTTTCTTCACCGCCTCTGCCGACTTCCACACCCCAACTTTCAAAAGAATATATTTACGCCGGTTCACGCCTTTTAGCCGTCGAGGATGTCAACGCCACTGCCGCTCCGCCGGCTGACCTTGCCGTTTGGCGAGCTTCTTCGGGGGAGTGGTGGGTTCTCGGCGGCACGGGTTCACAACAAATCACCCAGCAATGGGGAGTAAACGGCGATGTAACCGTGCCGGGTGATTATGACGGCGACGGCAAAACCGACTTTAGTGTGTTCCGTCCGAGCGACAACAACTGGTATGTCCTCCAAAGCAGTAATGGCTCCTATCTCGGTCTGACCTTCGGCTTATCAGGCGATAAAACGGCGCAAGCCGATTATGACGGCGACGGACGCACGGATCGAGCTGTTTTCAGACCATCAAATGGGACGTGGTATATCTGGCAAAGTTCGACGGATACTTACATTGCTCCGCAGTTCGGACTCTCCACCGATACGCCGGCACCGGCGGATTACGACGGCGACGGGAAAGCCGACATTGCCGTTTGGCGCAACAGTTCGGCAACCTTCTACATCTTGCGAAGTTCGGACGGACAATTTCAAGGTCAAGCCTTCGGACAGAGTGGCGATATTCCCGTTTGTGGCGATTACGACGGGGACGGGAAAGCTGATTTCGCAGTGCGGCGGGGAGCGGATTGGCTCATCCTGAACAGTTCAAATGGTCAACAACAGACTATCAATTGGCAACAATCAGGCGATGTAGCGGTGCCGAATGATTACGACGGCGACGGGAAGGTGGATATTGCGGTGTGGCGAGGGTCAGGAACGGGTGTCGGCAATTGGTATATTCGGCAGAGTTCATTGGGCGGACAACTGCGGCAAGTGTTGTGGGGCGCAGCGGGTGATATTCCCGTTCCGGCTTTTTACCGCCGGTAGCTTAAATGTTTATAAATTTTATTGAAGTTTCAAAGTGTTGTTTGTCAAACAAAACCTGAGAAATGTAATCAGAGGAGAGTTCTTAAATGCCGAAATCATTATTGTAGAATATCGAAGTTAATTTGTTTATGACTAAATCCATCAGAGCGAAAAGCGTGATTCTGACCGTTTTATTACTGCTGTTTTGGCTAACGCCGAGCGGATTTGCTCAGGCTCCTCCAAAAGCCGGTGTGCCGTCCGCCTATCAGGGTAGCACTGCCGTCGGTTCGTATCCTTTGAGCGGTTTCGACAACATTAACTATTTTAACGGCAATCTTGACTTTAATCTGCCGTTGATAACGCTCGGCGGACGCGGCGAAGCGAGTTTTACAATGATGCTGACCATCGGACAAGCCGGTTGGCGAATTGATACGCGACGCGATTTACTTACTTGCAATCCGGGAAATTGTCTTTACAGATATTGGTATAATCCTACCAATGCGCTACCTGAAGGGCTTATCAAAGCCGGTTTGGGACCCGGCAAACTACAGGCAACTCACACCGGCAGATATTCTCAAACCAGTTGTCCAGGGTCGCAACCGGCTTTTAGCGAACGGCTGACGACCATTGCCTTTGCGATGCCGGGCGGTTCGGCGGTCGAACTGCGCGATGCCGTGTATGAGGGTAAGCCATTGCCAGCCAGTCCTTGCGGTCCTAGTAACGGACCCTCACGCGGAACGGTTTTTAAATCGTTTGACGGGTCGGCAATGACATTTGTTTCAGACACACCGCTTGAGGATAAATGGGCGGCTCGGTTCGCACCAGTTTCAGGAAATTTGTATATGAAAAACGGTGTGCGTTATCGGGTTGACAATGGAAATGTTTCGCGTATCACCGACCGCAACGGCAATTGGATAACATTTCAATATAATGTTGACGCAAACACCTCAATGATAGCGACTGACTCAATAGGTCGTGAGGTGCGTCAAGGCAGTGCCGGAATTACCTTTAGTGGAATCAACGGAATTATCCGCACGATTAGAATTTATGGCGGTAGCGGAACCGACATACTACGCAGTGATTATCAACCGTTAACACATACTCAGGCTTTTCCTGAACTCGTCGGTAAAACGGATTATACGGGAGAGGTGGCTATCAATGGGATCAGCAAACTTGAGTTACCGGACGGACGCAATTACGAGTTTAAGTATAATCCATACAATGAACTGGCACGAGTCGAACTACCAACGGGCGGGGCTTACGAATATGATTGGACCGGCTCGGCGTTTGCCACCAGAACAAGTTTCGATACTCTCTATGACGATCCTCAAACCTACTACGGCTATATTTTTCGGAATGTTATCCAACGAAGAGTTTATGAGGATGGCGCGACGGGCGAAAATTATACGACTAAGACAACCATCAGCGGATTGGCTAATGGAAGCAATAGTGCAAAAACGGTCAACGAATATGCAGGCGGTATTCCGAATGCGATTTCGCGGACAGATCATTTTTTCTACGGCATTCCGAATCAATCAATAAATTCTTGGAACCCTTATTACAATGAAGGATGGAATGTTGGACGAGAATATCAAACGGATGTCTATGCTGGAGACGGCACACAACTACTCAGAAGGCAACAGCAAACCTACCAGCAACGCGCTCCGGTTAGTTGGTATTGTCAATGGAATCAGTATTGCTCACCGGCTTTAGAGCCGCAGAACGATCCGCGATTAGTTGAAACCGTTACGACGCTAGCGGATTCAAATCAAGTCAGCAAAACTTCCGCCATCAATCCGAATACGGGAGTGGTTGGTTTTGACCAATACAATAATCAGACTGATGTTTATGAGTATGATTACGGCACGGGCGCGGCGGGCGCATTCAAGCGGCGAACTCATACCGATTATGTAACCGACACAAATTATACCGCTTACACGGGCGTACATCTGCGCGGATTACCGCTTCAGAGTTGGGTTTCATCCGATACAAGCGGCAGCACAAAAGCCTCGCTGATGCAGTATGAATATGACAATTACGCGGGCGGGAGCAATGCCGCGCTTATGAGCCGCGTGAACATTGTCGGACATGACACGACGAATTACGGCACAAATTATACGCAACGCGGGAATGTTACGAAAGTTACGACTTACGGCAACGCACAAACGCAAACCGAACCGATTTCGGCTTATTCAAACTATGATATTCTCGGCAACATCGTCAAAACGATTGACGCGAAAGGGTATATCTCGACCATTGATTACACGGACAGATTCGGTGCGCCCGACAGCGAAGCCCGTGCCAACACTTCACCAACCGAATTAGGCGCACTCTCGACTTTTGCCTTTCCGACAAGTTCGACAAATGCGCTGGGTTGGACGACCGGTTATGTGCAGTTTGACTATTATACGGGTCAGACGGTTGATGCCGAAGATATTAACGGGGTGGTCAGTTCAACCTTTTACGAAGATGCGTTAGACCGTCCGACGCAAACTATCGCTGCCAACAACTTAACGAATTTCAGACAAAAGAGTTGGATTATTTATGACGATGCCAATCGGCGAGTAGAAACTCATACGGATTTGTTTGTTTTTGGCGACGGGAAAGCCAAGAGCGAGAGTTTTTATGACGGTTTGGGGAGAACGATTGAAAGCCGGGGATATGAAGCGGACGGCAATTATATTGCGACCAAATCAATTCCGTTGGTGATGGTGCAAGACCCTGAAACACAAATTTGGCGGGCGGCGACAAAGGTCTCGAATCCGTATCGTCCGAATGCGGGCGAACCGCCTATTTGGACGACGAGTTTAAGTGATTCGTTAGGCAGAGGCATCAAAGTCATCACGCCAGACGGAGCATTTATGAAAACCGAATATAGCGGCAATGCGGTAACGGTTACTGATGCGTCGGGCAGACAAGGGCGTTCAATCACCAACGGCTTGGGACAACTGACGAGAGTAGATGAACCCGATTCTACGGGCAATCTCGGCACGATTAGCAGTCCGACACAGCCGACCTCTTACAAATATGATACGGCGGGAATGATGGTCGAGGTTACGCAAGGCGGACAGAAACGTAATTTTCTGTATGACAATCTGGGCAGACTGCTTCGAGTGCGGCAACCCGAACAAACCGTTAATGCGAGTCTGAATCTGACGGATGCGGTAACGGGCAATAGTCAGTGGACGGCGGGCTTTACTTACGACAATCTGGGCAATGTGCTGACGGCGACGGATGCCAAAGGTATCACGATAACGAACACCTACGACATTCTCAGTCGGGTTCTGACGCGCAGTTTTTCGGATGGGACGACACCGCCGGTTAGTTATCTGTATGATGACTCGAATGTGCCATACTCGAAAGGCAAATTGACGAAAGTTTCAAATTCGGTTTCAATTTCGCAAACGACAGCCTTCGATATTTTAGGCAGAGCATTGACTTATCAGCAAATCACGGACGGACAAACCTACACATCGAGTTATCAATACAACTTGTCAGGCGCGTTAGTTCAGGAAACTTATCCATCGGGTAGAGTTGTCCAGAACGAGTTTGAATCGGACGGCGATTTAGCGAGAATCTTCGGCAAGGCAAATGCGACGGCGACAGAGAAAATTTACGCCAACGGTTTCAGCTACACGGCGGACGGTAAGATTCAGAGATTGCGGCTTGGCAACGGACGGTGGGAATCAGCCAAATTTAATTCAAGGTTGCAAGTAACGGAGTTGGCTTTAGGAAGTTCCAACGGTGATGGCGGTCTGTGGAAGTTGGCTTACGAATACGGCGAACTGAACACCGATGGCGTAACTGTCAACACAGCCAAAAACACGGGCAATATCGCCAAGCAAACCGTTAGTTTCAACGGCTTGGCACAGCCTTTCGTGCAGACTTACAAATACGATTCGCTCTATCGGTTGACCGAAGCTAGAGAAACTTCAAATTCAAATCAAACTTGGAAACAGACATTCGGCTATGACCGTTTTGGCAATCGAACTACATACCAGAAATTTGTCGGACAGACGCAAATCGCGTTAGACAACAAGACCTTTCCACAGATTGATGCAGCGACTAACAGATTCTTAACCACACAAGGTTACGGTTATGACCAAAACGGTAACTTGACGCTTGACGCGGAGAATCGGCAATTCACCTTCAATGGCGACAACAAACAGACGAAAGTCGAACTCTCAGGCACCAAAGTCGGCGAGTATTTCTACGACGGTGAAGGCAAACGAGTCAAAAAGAAAGTCTATGATTCAGACGGAGGATTAATTGAAGAAACCATCTTTGTCTATTCGGCTGGCAAGTTGATTGCGGAATACTCAACCGCGCCGCCGCCATCGAATCCGACAACGAGTTACACGGCGACAGACCAACTTGGAAGTCCACGAGTAATCATCAATGCCTTCGGACAAGTAACTTCACGGAGAGATTTTCAGCCGTTCGGCGAAGAACTATTACCCGACGCAACTTATCGCACAACAAACCTGAAATACGGCGCAAACGATTCAGTCAGACAGCGTTTTACCGGTTATCTCAAAGATGTAGAAACAGGCTTAGACTTTGCCGAAGCGCGAATGTATGAAAACCGGCATGGCAGATTCACGGCGATTGACCCTTTACTTGCATCTGGCAAATCAATCAATCCGCAGACGTTTAATCGGTATGCTTACACGATGAATCGCCCGCTGATTCTGACTGATAAAAGTGGATTGCAGGCGGGAAGCGATGAAAACGAAATTATCGCTCGTATTTATACAATATGGGATAATATCAAAAATACCTTTTATGAAGCCAGAAAAGAGCGCACTGATTACCTATTCAATGGATTGTCAAATTCTGATCCGCTTCAAAATGCAAACGGTGGACGGTTGCAAAGAGCATTAGATGGTTATCAGGAAGGACCTCCTAGCAGATTAATTGGACCTTTGGGACCGACCGTTGATTCGGTATTGCAACAAACAAATGACTCAGTAGAAGCAATGCAAACAACCGCTGAGTATGGTTTTTTAGCGCAAAATCTTGTTCTCGGTGCTGCTGGAATGGTTGGTCCAGGAAGTGCTAATATTACAACAAATAGAGGTTTTGCTGTTTCTGGAAATGAAAGTAGCGGGAATAGACTTTTCTCCAATCTCTTTCCACAGGACACTCCAAGAAGTATTCCAATAAGAGAGCTATCTTTTGATGGAAATAAGTGGAGAGCGACTGGATTAAGCGGTGCGACAATTACTCCAAACGGTAAATACAACTTCGTCGTTCAGAATGATAATATATTTATTACTCGTCCCAAACTTGGTGGATTAGGTGGTCATGTTGATTTGTCGCGCGGGAACCCCGTTCAATTTGCTGGAGAGATACGTTTCGGTCATGGTAATAATGCTGGAAATTTGAGAATTTGGAATAATGCATCAGGACATTTCCAGCCTCCAGCAAGTAGTTCTAACCAAGCTCCTTTGCCCCAAAACTTGTTTAGACCACATCCCTTTTTTTGATTATGAACCAAAGAATTAAAAAGTTAATTGAAGAAAGCATAAAACTTTCATCCGATTCAAAACGGGATAATGAGATTGTTCGACTACTCAGGGAAATAGACAGTTTCGAGGCTCTTGAGATTATTAAGAGTATGGTAAATAGAGAAAGTCCAAACGCATATTATGTAGCATGCAAAGTTTTGAACGAGCGTAAAGTTGCCGAACCATTTTTTATTTATGGTTTGACTAAGGCAGATGCCAGCTCGATTAGACTCTGGTTAGAATTTGCAATACCAAGAATAGGATTAAAAAAAATAATTTCTTTCCTAAAAAATAAAGAGAGTCAAAATTCCTACATAATTGACAAGGCATTATATTGGTTGCCTGGTTTAGTTGAGAGTAAGGATTTGCAACTTGTTGATGAATTAAAAAGATGGTGGGGCAAACCATTCTAAATTAGAAGTGATTTGGCAGCAATCAGCAATCGTGTGGCAAACGAACAGTTTAAGATTTATGCCTCTAATTTCTCTTACACAGCATAAATGACTGCTTTTACTGAAAATGAGCAATTGGAAAGTGATTATAATCTATTTTTGATAGATAATCAGGGAGAAATTGCCCTTTTATGTCACGTTGGATGGAGATTACTTCCACCAACCATTGTTAAGAATAGAGAAAATTTAGAGAAAGTCGAAAATTATTTTCTTAGCTTAACTAATGTAAAAGAAGGTTATACCGTTTGCCCTGATTGGGGTAGCGATAGCAATGGAACAGAATCCAACGATCTTCACTCAGGATGCTTAAACTTATTTTCAATACCAGATAATCTTGCCAATCAGGATTGTTCAACGGAGCCGTCAAACCCAACAGCTTTTTCCAATCCATTAGCTGAACAAATTAATTCTAAAGATTATTTTGAGTTCTCTTCGTAATCGATAAAGTTGATGGCGTTCTGTTCCAGATTCTCCCGCCCGTGGTCATATCGCATCACGGTTTTCGGGTCTTTATGCCCGCTCATCATCTGCACCTGCCGATAAGTCAAGCCTTTATCCAAAGCTCTCGTAATGGCGGTTCGCCTCAAATCGTGCGGCGAGACCTTGCCGATGCCGGAGAATTCTCCCCATTTTCTTGTGATATACCAAACCATCGTCGTCGAGAGCGGTTTGTCGAAGACAAGCGTCCGGTAATTTGAAATCGGCTGAAATATCCAGCTTTCATTTCCGCCGTCGGTTTTTAGGATTTTCCGCCGGTCGCGGTCTAATCGGAGATACTCGTCAATCGCTCGTTTGACTTCCGCCGGCAGCGGAATAGTTCGTTCTCTGCCGCCTTTAACTTTGAATTTCAGCGTCCAGCGCTCGCTGTTCCATTTAATTGACGATAATTTCAAGCCGCAAACTTCGGCGACTCGCATACCGGTTCTGAGCAAAGTCAGAAGAATGGCGTAATCTCGCGCGCCTTCGGGCTTTTCCCGGTTGGGACCCAAAAGAATGTAATTGACTTCCTTGACGGTCAGCGCGCGACCGCGCAAATCTTCGGACAATTTCGGTGGCGTAACCAGTTTAGTGAGCGCCGGGTTGTTTTGAACGAAGCCGCCAGCCTTTAGATATTCAAAAAGCGAGCGCACGACCGAGAGTTTGAAGGAAACGGTCGCCGCGCTTCTCTTGTTTTCAAGCAGGGAATCGCGCCACCGAATAACGTCGATCGGTTTTATTTCCAAAGGCTCGATGCTCTTTTGAAAATCGAAGAATTCTTTTATCACCCGACCATACGCGCGTCGAGTCTCTGCCGAAAGACTTTTCTCGACGAACGGACGTAGGCTTTTGTCGAATTCTTTTTTTGAATCGGCGACAGCATCGATTCTATTTTTTACTTTGACTAGTTTCGTTTCCATTTGAGTTCTTCAACGGTTAAAAAATGGAGCATAGAGAAACAAACTGAACACCAGGCTAAAAATTTATTACTAAATTTATTACTAAATTTGTTACTTTCTCTGTAAAACCAGCCTAAATCTACAACTTTTGCAGTAAAAAATCAAAGAAGTGTTTAAGAAAAGAATAATTACCTTAAATGCCGTCGAGAAAGCATAATCAAATCTAATAATCAGCCGGATTTGAGGTGAATTTCGCCAAATTCATCCACGTCCCACATCTTAAATTAACCTGTAAAAAGATTGACTTCTAATGGAAACCGCTAATAACTTAATTTTATGATACAAATTTGAAACAAAATTGACATTTTTCGGCAAAATTTCATTGCTAAACCTGAACTTAAGTGCTTTTAAGCGAAGATAATATGATTCTGTTCCGTTGCTATCGCC
>MWVX01000159.1_pt1 | contig 19038 bp, 15 predicted proteins | sample 1047311 | NCBI WGS metagenome assembly MWVX01 (sample SAMN06349984, study PRJNA376086) | soil metagenome | isolation source: MtG-4 sample Antarctic (ecotone) soil | place: Antarctica | collected 2015-01-13 | reverse complement strand
TTTCTTGCGCCGCGCGAGGATGAAAACCCCGTCGTTTTGTTTTTCGACGAAATCTCGCTCGCGCCCGACGATACGCGCAGTGCGGTTCTTGGAATTTTGGAAGAACGTCGTCAGGGAAACATTGAGATTCCCGACAACTGGATCATCGTCGCGGCGGGCAACCGACCGGAGGATTTAGCCAACGCTCGCGGCTTGGGCGCGGCGGCAAATCGTCGTCTGCTGCACATCGTCATCGAACCGCAATTTGAAGCTACCTTGGCGCATTTTATGAAAATCGGCGTTGTGCCGGAAGTTCTCGCCTTCTTAAAAGTTTTCCCGCAACATCTTTCGGGCGAAGAAGCGGCGCGCCACCAGAAACACGAACTTTACCCGCGTCCGGCATCGTGGGAGAAAGTGTCGAAAATCTTTGGTGAATTGCGAAAATCCGACAAGCGTGTTCGTCATCTCGCCGTCGCCGGCATCATCGGCGATTCGGTCGCGGCGGAATTTATGATGCTCGCCGAAGAAATCAAGAATATGAAATCGGTGGACGAACTTCTGGAAATTCAGCGCAAAACGCCGTCGAAAATCGGCAGATTCTTGCCCGACACGATCAACGGTTTATACGCGCTGTCGTTTGCGATTGCGACCAGAGCGACGGAGGAAATGGCAGTTGAACTGCTCGAACTCGTCAATCGTTTCGACGAACAATTTGACGAGCGTTTTGCTGCTTTGCCGATGCGCGATTTGCAAACGATGGCGGGAAGTCTGCTGCTTGATAAAATCTGGAAGGCTGGGTGGAAAGTGGAAAACTCGAAAGCGTTTTGGCGATACAACGAAAAGCGCGAAGCCGCCGCCACAGTTGGTAATCGAAACGTCGGCGAAACAAGCGAAACTTTGCAAGTTGCTAAAACTGCCGCTACTGCCGCAGCTTAAAAAACTCCGGTTTGCTTTTATCACAATGCTCGAAATTAAACGAATATGCTGGATAGATTAAACCGAAGCGATTCAAGCCGGATGCGTCCCGATTTGGAAGCGGCGATTGAATATCTGCCGGGACTAGCGAGTCTCGCGTTGTGGTGCCGATTCGCCGACACAGACGAGGCTGATGCGATTGCCTTTACCGATGGCAGCACGATTTATGCCGGTGCTGAATACGAAAAGTTTGAACCGAAAGAGCGAAGATTCATTTGCCTGCACGAAATTCTGCACATCGCGCTTTGCCATCCGCAACGGTTCGCGGAAATGGAAAAACGCGATCCGGCAAATTTTGATGCGAAACTTCTGAACATCGCCGCCGATTCGGTCATCAACACGAGCCTTGAAAATTTAACCGCCCTCGAAACTCCGAGCGACGCTTGGACGCTTTCGAGAATCTGGCAGTGTCTCGAAAAAAGCGAAGATGCAAAGAATCCACCGGCGGTGGCGGGCGCAAACAAGGGCGCGCCCGTTTATTCCTTTAACATATCGGCGCGAGCGGAGAGAAAAATAGCGAATCTGACAAAAGCGGATTTCGTCAGAGTTAATCACTGGTCGTGTGAAGAACTTTATTATTTTCTAAAAAGCCGATGCCGCGCGACACTGAATTTTTACGGATTTCTTTTAGAATTTAACGACCGGGACGCGCTGGCAGGTGATTTGCGCGTGGAAAAGTCAGATGCGGATAAAAGGTGCGAACCGATTGCTACGCAAATCAGCGCAGGAGGAGACGAGGAAAAAAGAAATTGGCAGCAACGCTTGATTCTTTTGCGCGGAAGCGTTCCCGAACTGCTCGAAAGGCTGGCGGCAGAGTTGCCGCGCGTCGAAACGCCGTGGGAACAAATCTTCCGTTCCGTTGTGCAGACCGCATTTCAAGAAGCAACTCAGAAAAACTATTCACGCCCCAGTCGGCGATGGCTCGCGCTTGAAAAAGATTACCGCGCACAAACCGGAATTGATCTGCCGTTTTCGCCTGACGCAATCAAAAAGCGCGGCACAAGGCTCGCTGTCGCGCTCGACACTTCCGGCTCGATTGACGGTGAGCTTTTGGGCAGATTCTTAGCCGAGATCGCCGCGATGTGCCAGTTCAATCAGCGAAATTTGGTATTGCTGATCGGCGATGCAGCGGTTCACCAGATCGTTGAAATTGATTGGATGCAGGTGTCTAACGAACTTTCAGAAATCAAATATACGGGCGGTGGCGGAACGGATTTTCGTCCGTTGATTAAGGCGGCGGCTGAATTTGAGCCGGACGCGCTCGTTTATCTCACCGACCTTTACGGCGAAACCGGAGACGAGCCGAACTTTCCCGTCATTTGGGCGACGCACGGCATCGCTGGAGACTCGCCGTGGGGCGAGCAAATTAAGTTGAAATAAACGATTTCCAAATCAAAACTTCATATTGCCCGCGCACGTCGCTTTTCAAAATAAAAATGGAAGCGGCGGGGAAAACCGAGAATTCCTAAAACGTGCATTTTGCAAATTGACCGAGGCGTGCGAGATGGAAAATCAAATCAAATTTTCAGCTTTGCGCGAGAAGTTTCAATGCATTCCGGCGCGCCCGAAAGGATTGCGGTTTTTCTCCGAACTTAGCAGGGAAGCGCAGGATTTTGCCTTATCCGAAGAACAAAACCGCTCGGAGCGATTCGATTGGGACGATGCCGAATTTTTAACCGAAGATTTCAAAACGCAGCTTGCTGAGTTTGGATTTGAAGAAACTGAAGTTTATTGGAGTCTGGGTTATTGTCAGGGCGACGGCGTGGCGTTCTACGGGCGCGTTTACCCGGAAAGCCTCAAGGAAAAAGACCGAAAAGCCAAGCGGCTGATTGCCGCGCTCGAAGCTGCCGGCGACGCGCTCTATCTTGAAGAATATCTCAATGAGCGAGTCAAGGAAATCAGCCGCGAACTTGAGAAATCCGGTTATGCCGCAATCGAATATGCTCACGATGAAAACGCAATCCGCGATGAATTAGGGAAGCGCGAACATCTCTATGAAAAGAACGGCACATCCGTGATGACTGAATTCGAGTTTTACGATTGGAAACAAGCCGACATCTTCGCAAATCAAAACAATCAAGAAAAATAAGCGGTGAGCAGCAGCAAAAATTAGGAGCAGCAAAAATCAAAAATTATGGAATTTATCATTAACCCGTCGCTTCTTAAAGAGGAGCTTGGATTGCTCACGCCGGTCATCGAACGCAAGGCGACGATTCCTGTTTTGAGCAAAATTAAAATGGAAACGAATGTTCAAGGTGAGCTTGCACTGACGGCAACCGACCTGGACGTAACGATGCGAATCCTGCAGATAACGGACGTTTTGCAGACCGGCTCAATTCTCGTTGAGGGCAAAAAACTTTATGATATCAGCCGAGAACTGCCTAACGAGCCGATTCATTTTCAACTAAACAAAAACGGACAAATCGAGATTCGTTATAAAAAAGGACGGCACAAACTCGGAACAGTCGAAAGCTCGCAGTTCCCGGAAGTTCCGATAAACAAACAAGCAGGAATCCGCGTTCCGGCGGTGATTCTGCGCGAAGCAATCCGCCGCACGGCTTTTGCGGTCACGACCGAGCAGAGCCGTTTTACTATCAGCGGCGCGAAGCTTCTGGTTGACGACAATCATTTAACAATGGTGGCGACCGACGGACATCGCCTCGCCTTCGCCCGCTTTCCGCTCGTCAATTCAACAGGACAAAAACTTGATTTGCTTGTGCCTAAAAAGCCGCTCTCTCAGCTCGAAGATTTGCTCGACCGCGAAATTCGGCGCGATGCAGAAAGCCAGATTGAAATCGGCGAGACAAGCAATCAACTTTGTTTCGCGGCGGGCAATCACAGCTTGTTTTCGCGCAAACTTTCGGGAGCGTTTCCGAACTGGGAAATGGTTTTACCGAAAATGCTCAACTATACGGCGGAAATCAGCACCGAGGATTTTCACCGCTCGCTTTCCCGCGTAACTTTGACTGCCGAGAGTCGAAATTATTCGGTAACGATGGAAATCGAGGCGGGGAAATTGACGCTCAAGTCAAATACTGCGGAAGGCGAAGCGCAGGAGGAAATGCTTGCCGCGTTGAATGGAGCAAGCGGACAGGAAGTTTACCGCCTTCGTTTCAACAGTCGATATGTTCAGGACTTTTTGCAGACGGTCTCGAAAACCGGAAGCCCTACTTTTGCTTTCGGCTTTAACGATGGGAGTTCGCCGTTCGAGCTATTTTTACCGAGCGAGCGAGACGGCTACCGTTATGTGCTGATGCCTTTGCTGCTGGATTAGCGACTGATAAAAACCGCGTTATGTTTGACACCGCCACCGCCCGAAAATCGCTCGGAGGCGAAATTGCTAATAACGAAAACCGAGCTGTCAGGACTGATTTGATTGTCCTAAAAGGCGGTTTTTCGACGAGCGACCACAGGTATAATTTTGAAATCAAGTCGGACGGCGCAGGCGTGATTTTTTACACTGATTTTGACGAAGATTCGGAAGAATTCGCGCACGAAATCAAAGTCGAGAAACTCGCCGGCGAAATCGAAGAAGCGATTCTGGAACAAATCGCTTTGCAGTCCGAACAAAACGTGCTTGAAGATTCCGAGATTGAAAGCATTCGCGAGGAAACCGTAGAGGAAATGCTCGAAGAGGTTTTCTGGGAGGAAATTAATCAAACGCTCGAAGACCCGTTTTTTCGGTCGGTTTACGACGACGGCGAATGGGGCGAAGAGTTTCAAACGACACGCGGCACGGTTGATGAGTTTGTCGAGTTTCTGGAACTGTGCGTTCTTACCGAAAGGGAAATCCTTCCCGGAAACGAAGATTATTTGGTCGTCGAAGCGGAGACAGAGTTTGAATCGGCGGGTGTCAGCGAATGTAGCTATTACACGAACCGTTTGGGCGAGCTTGTTGAAATTGCGTGCGAGTATTACAAGCCGAGCGGATTTCGCTATGACTACAATGATGGCTGTTACGACCGTTATTCCGGCTATTCGACATCAAGTGAGTCGGTCAGCGTTTCGCTTTCGGAAGCCGCCCGCGCTCCCGTGCGTGAAAAAATGCTCGCCAATGTTCGGCTCAGAGAAAAACTCGCCCTGATGGAAATCGAAACAGTAAAAAGTTGAGCGATTGACCGTGTTTTAGCTTGACCGAAAAATTTTAGACTTTCTTTGCTGATTGAATCAAGATTGTTTTTGGTGATTAATTGATTTTTGTTATTTGGAAAGGTGGTTGTTTTTATTAAACTCTTTGTGTTTTATACATTAAGTTCAGATATAGCCGGATAATTCTAGTTTTGACTCCTACCTGCCAATAAGCAAATTTAACTACTTGAACTATAAGTTCAAGTTAATTTAGCTAAACCTTTGCTACTGAAAGAGAAATGTTTTCGCTAATATCGGCTTATTTAATAAAACGGCTCAAAATTAGCAGGGAAAGCCCGACATTATATAGGAATTGTTGGCTTGGGCTTTGAGGGTTTCGCTATAAATCAAGATTTTTGCGGGAGTTTTGCCGGAATGTCGGATACCGGGTGTGGGTTATAAGAGGGATAATAAAGGGTTAAAATAGGGTTAAGAGGGTTAAGGGCGAAAAAATGTTTGCAAACTGTTGTTTTTATTATGTTTACGTGACTGCTTGTAGGAGTCAAAGCTAAATTTTCGGTGCGAAAATTGGAACTATAACAGAATTTTCCGGTGCGAATTTTGATTAAAAACCCGCTTCTAGGAGTCAGAACTATATATGGTGGGAGTCAGAACTAAGTAATTTTCCGCCTATTAGGAGTCAGAACTATATATACTAGGAGTCAGAACTAAGTAATTTTCCGTGATTTGCCTGTGGAAAACTCGGGTAAAAACGGTGGTGGGAGTCAAAACTAAATACAGGCGGGAGTCAAAGCTAAGTATAGGTAGGAGTCAAAACTATATGTTTGTAGGAGTCAGAACTAAAGTTTTTTCTGCTAATCAGTCTAACCGATAAATCCACCGGGCGCGTCCTCGTCTTCGATCACCATCTTAACTTGTGACTCGATAAGCGATTTCCGGTAATTTCCTTTCTTAACTTCGGCGATAAATTCCGGGTGCGGCATAATCGAGATTTTGTAGTCGACAACTTTCACCCGCGGACGGTCTTGTTTTATTTCCTGAGCGTGGAAAGTGAGAATTGTATTCGATTTTTTCAGTTCTTCCACACCCTTTTCAAAATCGCGCAGATTTTTGCTCATTTGCTGGTATTTGGTCAGTCCGAAATACTCAATTAAAGTGGAAAGCAGCGCCTCGTATTTATCGGTGAAACTAGCTTGGGTGTAAAAATGCGAAAGTCGCTTGTGGAGTTTGCGGGCGATGGCGGTGCGGTAGCCCATCATTTTCTTGTAGTTGATGAGCCGAAACTTTCTCTCTTTGATTGAATTGGTGACAAGCGGTGAAAAGCGCACGAAGGTCTGGTTTTCGTCGCCGTCGCCGCGAATGCCGAGCGTTTCAATCGGGCTGAAAATCAGTCGCACCTGATCGGCTTCACATTCGAGTTCGATATTAGTTTTGGTGAGAATTTCGAGCGATTCCTTAATTTGCGTGTATGAGTAGGTATGACCGTTGTCTTTAAGTTCTTTTTGCAATTGGTAGAGGGTAAAACGGACACTTGCCAAATCATCGAGGAAAACGCCGCTGCCTTCGACCATTAATTTCCGCAGGCAATCTTCGATTACTTCTTCGCGTTGCGACGGGTAATATTCGCGTACGGTTCCGTCCTTATCTTCGATTCTCGCCGGGTCAAGTTTCATCCGGTAGCGCTTGCCGCGACAATCGAACTCGCGCTCTAATCGGGGCAGGTAAGTATCAGCGACGCGGCTTGCCTTTCCAAGGTATTCTTTCGGTAGAAAGTCGTAAATTTCAACTGTGTTTGAGTATTTTTGGTTTTCCGGTTCGAGAATTTGGAAGAGGCTCAGTTGAATCGGATGATCTTGCTCATATCTTTCAAACGCCTTTGGTTTTTCACGGCGTCTTGTTGGTCGAGTTTCTGTTTTGGCTTTGCTCGGTCTGACATTTTTTGCAGGTTGTTTGGTGTTCGCCATATAGGAAATTTATCTCCTCGGAGTATGTGAAGACCTTTGTATCTGCCTTCTTATTGTTTTTGACAACGTTTGCGCAATATTGAGGTTGTTTTAACCCTCTTATACTCGCTTTTCTAAATCACTAAAGATTATCTGCGACTTTACTTAAAACTCAAAGCCATTAGCAGATTTTGTATAATTGAAAAGTATTTTATAGCTTTAATTTGTGATCAACTGATACCTACCTAAATAGCTCAAAGTTATTTTCAAATATGCAAAACTAACTATTGATTTCAATTACTCAGAACTACCTATTTTGTTAGATTATAAGTAAGCATACGAAATAGTTGCGTCCGATAATGATACCCTTTAATCCCTCTCATAATTTACTGTAATTAACCTAAAACCCGCGCATTTTCTTTTAACCATTATACTTATGCTGAATCATATTTCGAAGCGTTGAAGAATTAATTTTTCGATAATTTCACTCGCTTCCAACTTTTTAATTCCGACATTAATTACACAAGTAAGGACAGGGAAGCGGGCACAGGTTTATGTTAAGATTTATCGAATATGATGACCACTTACGAGCGCTCTGACATTATCCATATTATGAAAATGAATCGCCTGAGCTTGAGTGATTCGGACACAGCACAACTGGAATTCAGCGGACAGGTCAAAGGCAAGAATTATCGGATAACGATACTGGTGGTAGAAAATTTGCCGCAGATTTTTATTAAGCGAGATGGGGAAGTAATATACAGTGAAACGGTGAAAAGCATTGATGACTTGAAGATATTTCTCGAAGAACGGCTTTATAAATATCTTGATGTGTAGCTTTTGTGCAGCCAAAATCATTCCTTCAAAACCATTCCTTTCTTAAGAATCATTAACCTTTTACAGTCTTAAAAATCTCTCTTTCGGCCGCCGCCAACGTGCCTCCGCCGATTAAGGGGAGTCCTTCGGTAATCTTCTCCTAAATAAGTATAAAGCGAATCGATAGAAAAAACGTCTGCTGAACAGATTGTGAGAATTCATATCTTAGGCGTGACCAAGTTTTCATTTGCGTTATGTGAAGTTGGTCTCGATATTCCTCTTTGTGTGTGGGTGAGAAATGATTGTTTAGAATCTAGAGTTCGGACATACAGTTTTATGAATAGAAGTGAGGTGGAAGTAAACTTAGCATTATCAGACACATTTTGTGATTCTAAGCGGTGCGTTAATCATTATTCCCGATTCGTCCCGCTTGCAGCCGCATATCCGGAAGCAAATGTCCCGGTGCTTCAGTTGTCGATCAGAAAAGATTACGACCCGGAAACTCACTTGCCGGTCGGAAGGGCGCTAGCACCTTTAAGAAAAGAAGGCGTGTTGATAATGGGCATCTGAAAAGTGTTTAGCAATTTGATTTAGGTTAAATTTTTCATCCATTTTTAGTCTCACAAATTAAACAATTTTTTATCTATGAAAATTTTACGACAAAATAAAGTTGAAGTCAAGGGTGTGTAAAACATATAATTCCCTTATTTATTACTGCGAAAAAATTGAAGGCGAAACGGTCATAATGTTCCTCATAAAATCATTCCAACACGGTAGATTAGTAAGAATGGTTTTTAATGTACCGATTGATTCATCTGAAGATTTTGTCGAAATTATTAACGAATCAGAAATTAAGGAAGCGAGAAAACTATATAAAGATTTTGTAAATCGTCGAAATGAGTATCCGTCTCAAATCGTCTATGCAAACGCTGCAATATGGTTCTGAAGAAATAATGAATCTAACTGACAAAACGAAGGTATTAAAATCGGTAGCGGGTATCCAGAATTTAGTTCACGAAGAAAATTAGAATTGGTTATGATAATCTGAATCGGGACTCAGGTCCGGTTCGCATAATGTCCGGTTCATACCCTTGGAAAGTAGATAATGATTACTCAACAGTCGTCTATATCACCAACATCACCGATATATCACAGGAATTTCTGGGGCAGGTTAATTTCGAGGGCGGCATATTTGGTATGAAGCCGCGTCGATTAGCTCCAGGCGAAACGGCTGAAATAGATTTACGCAAACTGCGCGACGAACAAAAAACGGATGATTTGAAAAGACGAATACCAAAGAATATCGAGAGTGGGCAATTTCGATGGGCAACTCACGGACGCACGGGCGGAAAACTGGCTTTGATTGGACGAGCGGTGATGAAGAGTAAATCAAACCGTATAATGACGAGTTATAGCTGTAATGATCCGTGTCCCGCTGCCGCCCCGGAAACCGAAATCAACGCTTCTCCAGGTGAAGGTTTTGCTGCTGAGAATATACCAGGTAAAACCTCCGGTAGCATTGTAGCGCACAACGGTTTAGTCCATCTTGCCGTCGCCGTCATAATCGCCTTGCGAACCGGCGCCATCTACATGCCCTATTCCCCACGGCACTGCCAGGTCAAGCTTAATTTCATCCGTGCCGGCTGGGAATTGAGCTACATAAAATATGCCCTGCGGGTCGGGACGCCAAACAGTCGGGTCTGTCTTGCGATCTCCGGTGTAATCTCCGGGAACGGCAATATCGCCAATAGGACCGTAATCGAAGACACGAATAAAAGGCGCGGTCTGAGCTGAAGAACCCGTCTGATTGCCGAGAATCTTCCATCTGAAAGGGTAATTTGATGTTAGCTGGACATTTATTACCGCCCAATCGGTTTTGCCGTCGCCGGTAAAATCCAAATACGTACCTTTGTTAGTTTGAGCATTGGCGATGCTTGCCGCTCCACACAAAAAGGTAATCGCTAATCCGAAGAGTGCGAAAATCCTCAGCAGTGCAGGCGGATTTTTTCTGTAATTTTTTAAGAACATTTTATTACTCCTCAAGAATTGTGAATGAAAGTCGTAACGCTCCTAATATGAATCGTTACAAAATTTTTCTCGTTTAATGCGAAAGCCGTAAAAAAGTGATTGCAAATTTTACTTTTTAGATGGTCATTTCACTTGAATGGCGGAAAGCGGATTTGTGCCGATTATTGTGGGAAAGCCTTTTTGAATTCTTTCCCTGATTAATTAGTAAAAGCTATGAGCTCTAAAATGGGGAGCGACATATCAGTTGAGAAAGATATAGAACAGATATCTTTAATACTATTCTAAAAGCAATGATTATTTATTGGCTAAAACAACTGTTTACTAGCCATGACGGTTATTTATTGGCGAAAACAATTATTTATTAGCCATTTCTGCAATTCGGACGCTTTCTCTGTATTCAGATTCAAGCCAGAGATCAAGAATTTTTTTGAATTCATTAAAAAAATTCAAAAAGAGCGGTTTTTCTGTTATATTCCAAGCACTAAAATTTTCTTATTCATTTGTTGAAGACTAAGTTTTTCGGCAAATTTTAACTCGAATTCAATTTTCGCGAGGTCAAACAGATATAGAGTTTGTTTGTCTCTTGATTTTCTCTCCATGGCTAAAGACAACGCTGTAACTCAGGAAAGTTTTGACCTGCTTCTCGGTTGGCTCGACCGCAGCAATCGTGAAACGGCTGGACAAAGATACGAAAAAATTCGCCATCGTTTAATTCGAATCTTTTTGGGGCGCGGCTGTTTTGAGGCTGAAGAACTGGCTGACGAAACAATCAACCGTGCTGCGTTGAAGCTGCCGCAAATCGTTGAAAATTACGCTGGCGATCCCGCACTTTACTTTTACGGCGTGGCGGATAAAATTTATCTCGAATGGCTCAGAAAACAAAAAAAGATAAAACAAGTACCGTTTGGGGAAACAAAAAGCGCTGAAGAAATTGAGTCTTCGGCGGAAGTGGAATACGAATGTCTTGAAGCCTGTCTGGAAACTCTGCACGAAGAGTATCGGCGGCTTATCGTCGAATATTACCGGAAGGAAAAAAGCGCAAAAATTGAAAACCGTAAAGCGTTAGCTCTGGAATTAAAAATTAGCGTCAACGCATTGCAAGTCAAAGCCTCTCGGATCCGCAGCAGCTTAAAGGAATGTGTACGGCATTGTGTCGCCGAACGGAGTCGGTGAAAGGTTTTGCCTCTTTTTGTCATAACATTATGGAACAAGCGGAAAAAGAAATGAACAATCCGTCGGAAGATCAGGATTCAATTAGAAAATATCTACTGGGAAACCTGACCGATAAAGTGAAAATGCGCGGGGTAGAAGAAAAAATACTGCTTGACGACCAATTTGTCGAAGAACTGTCTGTGACAGAAGATGAATTGATGGACGAATATCTCGATGGCACTTTGACCGCAAGTGAACGCGAGCGATTTCTCAAATTTTTTCTGATCTCGCCCGAGAGAAAGGAAAAACTAAGGCTTATCCGAAATTTACGCGAAATTGCGGCGAAAGCCGAAACCGCGCGATCCGCTGAGAAATTTCCCAAGAAAAAGACGGTTTTCTTTGATTGGCGCGGTTTGTTTTCTCCCACACCGTTGCGATTTGCGGTATTTGCTTTGATTGTCGGCGGTCTAGGCTTCGGCGTTTGGCGCATCGCATTTTACCAGTCTGGTGTCGAGAAGGGACTAGCTGAGCTTCGTCTCGCGTACCGCGGCGAGCGCCCCGTCGAAGCGCGCACGACGGCAAATTTCGATTACGCGCCTCTACCTAATACGCGCGGTGGGATGAAACCGGCGTTGGAGGAAACGGCGCGCAGGCGAGCCGAAAATTTTCTTCTCAATGCCACGGAAAATTCAACCGACGCCAAAGCTCATCAAGCTTTGGGACTCTTGTTTTTGACCGAGAAGAAATTTGATGAAGCTTTAATTCAATTTAATCTGGCATTGAAATCAGCGCCCGGTGACGCTACGATTTACAATGATCTCGGCGCGGCGCTGCTGGAAAAAGCCAAACAAGCTGAATCAGAAGAAAGATTTGACTCGAGTATGGAAAACAAGGCGCTCAGTCTCGAGGCTATCAACCGGGCGTTGGAAATTGATCCGGCGATGACGGAAGCGCTTTTCAACAAAGCTCTAGTCCTGCAGAAAATGCCCGCTCCGGAGCAGGCGCGAGCGGCTTGGAATAAATACCTGGAAAAAGATTCGGCTTCCCATTGGGCGGACGAAGCGCGAAAAAACTTGGAACTTTTGCGGCGCCAGACCGGCATCTCGAGAAAAGATAAATCACAAATCCGGCAAGACTTTTTAAGCGCTTACCGCAAGCAAGACGACGCGCTGGCTTGGAAAATTGCCAGCCAAACAAAAGAATTAATAACCGGAGTTATGGTTCAGCAGCAATTGGCGCAAAGTTTTTTGGAAGCAAGCCAGCCGAGCCGAAAGGAAGACGCCGACGAAATCCTTTCTGCTTTTCTGTACTTGGGCGAATTGGAAAAGCAAAATGCCGGAGACCTGTATTTCGCCGAGCTCGCCTGTTTTTACGCAAATTCCAATCAAACACAACAACAAAAACTGCGGGAAGCGCACGCCGAAATGCAAATGGGGTATGAGTTGCTTTTTGCAAGGAATTGGAAATCCGCACTCGAAGCTTTTCAAAGGGCAAAGGTTGGATTTTCCGCAGCAGATAATTACTGGGAGGCTGCAATAGCCAAATACCAAATTGGTTATTCTCTATGCCAAATCAAGAAAATAAAAGAAAGCAACCAGAGGCTACTGGCACTTTCGGGTTTTGCGCGGCAAAAACACTACAGATGGCTGCAGGCGTTGGTTGACGGCTTGCTTGGAAGCAATTACTCGCTTCTCGGCGAGCACTCAAAAGCAATATTTTATAATCAAAAATCGCTAAAAACCGCTGAAGAAATCTCCGATGCCTATAATATCCATAAAGCACTGACCCAGCTTGCTCACGAATATTGGTTAATTGGCGACGCCCGGAAAACTTTATTTAACATCTACCGCAGTTTGGACTCTTCGAACTTATATTTCCTCAGCCCGCGGCAAAAATCGCGCAATCTGCTTTTTGCCACCGAAAGCCTTTACCGATTCAAATTTTACGACGGCGCCGCGGCTTTCGCCGCCGAAGAATTTTACGTCGCTCAAAATGAAACCAAAGATAAGTGGCTCAGCCACACCGCCCGCAATCATTTGGCATTGATTTACGGGAAGGCAGAGAAATACCAAGCGGCTCTTGTTGAAATTGAAGCAAGTTTTCAGTTGGCGAACTCTTTTGAAGACGAGGGGATGCGGCAAACGCAAATTGCCGAAACCCGTTTGATACTGGCTCATTTGCAAAGAGAAGCCGGCGAGTGCGAGAAAGCTATCATCAATTACAATCAAGTGATCGAAGACTATGAACAGACAGACTTCTCCATCAATAAGTACGAGGCGCGGAAAGGCAGATTTTTGTGTCTCATCGTACGAATGGATGACCGGGCGGTTAAAGAGGAAACGCCTGCGCTTCTCCGTATATTTGACCAAAACCGGTCGACAATAGCCGAAGAGTCTAATCGGAATATCTTTTTTGATAACGAACAAAATGTTTATGACCTGGTTATTGATCATGCTTACAATCGGCTAAAAGACGCTGAACAAGCATTCAACTATGCCGAAAACTCACGTGCTCGGTCATTGCTTGATTTAATCGAAAATAATCTTTCGCAACCACTTTTCTTACCTGAAATTCGCCAAAAAGTTCCGTCCAATGTGCAAATCTTATATTATGCCGTGCTTCCCGATAAGGTGCTCATTTGGCAAATTTCGGACACTAAGTTTATTGCCATTGAGACGGCAGTCGATTCTGCCGCCCTTAGGGCGAAAATTCAAAACCACGCCGAATTTTTGACCGAAAAAAGCAACAGTCAGGAAGCGGCAAAAGAACTTTACCGGATTTTGCTTGCCCCAGTAGCGGAAACGCTGGAGCCCGATAAATCCTTGTGCATTATTCCCGATAAGATTCTTTTCAGCGTCCCGTTCGCCGCGCTCGTCTCGCCGCGGACAAATAGGTATCTGATTGAAGATTATGCGCTCTTTCTCGCGCCGAGCGCGACGGTTTTCTTGAAGGTAACCGAAATTGCCCGGCAAAAAGCTGGGGCTCAAACCGAAACGGTTTTGAGTGTCGGCAACCCGTCATTCTCCCGCCGGGAATATCCCGAACTGACGGATTTGCCCGGCGCTTCACGCGAAGCCGAAGAAATTGCCGCGCTTTACAGTTCGGCAAAAACTTTTGTCGGCAGGGAAGCCGTTAAAGAGCAAGTCGTCAATAATTTGAACAAAGCTGACGTGCTTCATTTCGCGGGTCATTATGTCGCCAATGCCAAGTCGCCATCGCTTTCAAAAATGCTCCTTGCTTTCAGCGACTTGCCCGTTGAAGAGATCGTGCAAATGAAACTGCCCCGGGCGCGTTTGATGATTTTGTCAGCGTGTGAAACGGGAGTTGAAAAATTTTACAACGGTGAAGGAATGATTAGCGCCGCGCGCTCTTTTCTCGCTGCCGACGTACCGCTCGTCGTGGCTAGTCAATGGGCAGTCGATTCGGAGGCGACAGCCGAGCTTATGACCGAATTTCATCGCTTGCGCAAAGAACAGGGGCTCACGACAATTGCCGCCCTGCGCCAAGCGCAAATTAATATGTTGGCGGCTGAAAATATGCAATTTCGCGAGCCTTTTTACTGGGCTGCCTTTCTGCTGATTGGCGGCTATGCTGAGTATTAAATCAATAAATAAGGAGAAAAATAATGAAAAGCAAAACTTATAATGAAATAAGCAATCAGCCGGATAGTGCGTCCGCTTCTGAAGCACTTCAATCTAAAGCTGCTCTAACGAGCATTCCCGTCACTAATGAAAACCCGAAGCGTAAGCCAGCGACGGCGAGTATCTATGTTGATGGATTATCCGTCTTGTGCCCGAATAGCATTAATAAGACCGTCGAAATCGCGTTTGTGAAAGACGAGCATACTCCAGTCAGGATAGAGATTCGTAAAAGTGATGGCAGTTTTGTCGCCGCTCATGACTGTCCCGCGGGTCAGAAAGTGTATATAGAAATTAAAAAGAGTCGCCCGAAAGAAATTGGTAAATTATATAAGAATTCTAAAAGTGAAGACGAGGATTTCGATTGGATGCCTGATCTTAATGGGCCCGATTGGTATCCCGGTGTTGACATCCACGTCACACCGAATGCAAAAAATCATCTTTCTGCAAAGCTAGTTTTAAGAGACGCCACTTTCTATACGAAGCTAAAGAGTAGGTCGAAAGCAAAACAAACGAATTTGCAAACTGGCGACGTGAAGTATCTGACAGTGGGCAGGGTACTCGGCGCTAATATTATTTGCGATGCGGAGGATGAGGGAATAGTTCTTACAACTAGTAGCGGTTTTAACCCGCCACTTCCGAAAGCGGGAGGACCTTATATCATCACTGTTAGGACTATATCTGAGCGTGAACATGATCATCTTCACCTCTTATACCAGCACATAATAAGGGCATCTGACGGGCATCCCGGATATAAATTTGAATATGAAACTCCTGAACGGATTTGGTCGCCTTGGGAGATTGTCGGAGACAGTCGCGGAAACGTTTATTATGAAGCTTTTTCTCAAGAAGCGGGTGAAATTCCCAATGGAGATAAGGTGATCTTTAAAACCATTGAAGGTGCCGAGAAAAAAGGATTCAAGCGGGCAAAATCCAGCAGCATAAAGTCTACCAAATTTGCCTGTCAAACCTTTCAAGCTGGAGAAGGACCGCTGCCTGATTTTCCATAATGTAGAGGAAAACAAATATTTGTTTTCCTCTACTTATTCCCTTATTAATAGGGCTCGTAAATAAGTTTCGTTAATGAAAAAAATGGAACTTATTTACGGCGGATTTCTTGGCGTTTCAGATACACTAAAAATTTTTCATTTTCTGATTCGCTAATACAGAAACATCCTCAGCTGAAATTTGTTTCTGAGTAACATAATTACTAAGCTGAAAATCCATAGTATTCCGCTCTTTGTCGTAAAAACCTTTGCCTATTCAATCATACTCCGCAAGCGAGAGTTTTAATATAAATTCCCAAATCGTCCAAGACGCTATCATCTTTGATATTACTACCTTCAGTTTTGATAGTCTCTTGATTGGTGGAAAATTAACTAAAACCGCTTTTCCCGATATTTCGAAAGGAAACGGGATTTTTGCTCTCTAATCATCGAGGCATCATTCAGATTAAGACAAAGAAAAATCATCAACTACAGTTACTCTTGACAATGAAGCCGTTAATTTTTGAAAAAATTTTCAAAAAAGTGTAAGATTTCGGCAATTTTTTTCATATATAAATAGAAGCCATATAACTCGACAAATCAGAAAGATTATTTGCCGGTATTTATCGGATTATACAATAACCGGGTGTAAGCGGTGTAGAAGTTGCTACTTTGATAAATATCAAATAATAATCTCGTGCAAAAAACTGGTAACACTCGGAGATGGCATAGCCCGCGCCGTTAACTATTGGCTGAGAGTAAATTCTTAATTGCCGTTAACCCGCAAAAGCTACCAATTGTTTCTTCGGGGAGCGATATAAATACGACTCCTGTAGAGATCGACTTATAGAGGAAGGAGATATTTTACCATGATGGATTCAATCTTGTTTTGGAATGCGGTCGCGCTCGAAGCCGATCGCGTCAGCCACAGTGAACCGGATAAAAGAGAACAAAACGGTCCGACGCTCTCATCAAGAGCGCTGGCGATTACCCACCTGGCAATGTACGACGCTTATGCGGGAGTTACGGGAGGCGCAGGCTTTCCGCGCTATTTATCGCCCGCTCCGCCTCCTGCCGGCGCCTCGGCGCGGGACGCCGTGGCGGGCGCGGCTTACACAACGCTGGTCGCTCTTTATAAAACTCAAAAAGATTTTTTTGACGCACAGTTGAGCGCCTTCAACACTGGCGATGCCAGTTACGATTTCGGGGTGAAGGTAGGTGAAGCGATCCTGGCGCTCCGCGCCAACGACCCTGATGGAAGAGACTGCGGCTATAAGGTTTCAACTAGCCGCTACCGGCACCGCGTCGACCCGGATAACCCGGGGCAGGGTTTTTACTCGCCGTTTTACGGAGCGCAGTCAAACGGTTTTGCCGTTCAAACCAGGCATGAGATTGATCCGCCGCCGATGGACAATAAGGAATACCGAGAAGCGTTTCGGCAGGTTCGGGCAAAAGGAATCAAACCCGAATTGATGGCGACCCTGCCCGACAACATTACTAGTCCCGCTCCGGCGGTTGCGCCTTTTCCCAGCCGCCGGAGCGCCGAAGAAACGACCATCGGCATTTTCTGGGCTTACGACGGCGCGAATCGTTTAGGAACTCCGCCGCGTTTTTACAATCAGATTATCCGGACACTGGCGATCAAGAAGAATAACACCGAAGGCGAGAACGCAAGATTGTTTGCTTTCGTCAACGCGGCGATGGGGGACGCCGGGATTTTTGCGTGGGAGCAGAAATATTGCCATGATTTTTGGCGTCCCGTCGTCGGCATCCGCGAACACGACGAATCTTTCGGACCTGCCGCCCGAAACCCGGAAGAGGCTGCCGACAACATTACTGACGATGCCGATCCGTTCTGGCTGCCGCTCGGCGCGCCGCTGACGAATCAAAACGGGAAAAACTTTACCCCTAATTTTCCCGCTTACCCGTCGGGACACGCTACGTTCGCAGCGGCTGCCTTTCATATTGCCAGGTTATTTTACGGAATTCCGCCGGGTAATAGAAAGCCTGACAATCTGCTTAACAAACTAGCTTTTGTTTCCGAAGAACTGGACAGCGGGAGCCGCGACAACCAGGGAACGGTGCGACCGCGCCACGTGCGCAATTTTAAGGGCGGTTTATGGGATATGATTATCGAAAATGCGATGAGCCGGATTTTTCTCGGGGTTCACTGGTCTTTCGATGCTTTTGCATTAAAAAATGGTAATCCCGATTTGAGCCGTAACATTGGCGGCGTCCGTCTTGGTTTAGACATTGCGGAAGATATTTGGAATTTCGGCAACAAAAAGGCTCCAAAACTTTCTACCGCAGTTGCTATGATTACAACGCCCCCCCCCCCGATTCTCCGATGCCTACTGTTCCAGAGCAGCCCGGCGCTGTCAAAGGGTGCGTTGACAGACGGAAAAAAATAAAAGCCGGGAAAGAAGAAAGCGAAAAAATTCAGGATGTTTACCCGTCGGGGATTTCTCCTCGATAAAGCAAAAATTAGTATTGGCGGCGGCTTTCGAGCGTCACAACTTGAAGCCGCCGCCCACTTAGCACGCAAACCCGTTAACCCGTTACAAGTCCAAACCGGATTGCGACATTTTCCATGGGGCGGCGCTTGCGCCGAATTGAAGACAGTCTCGATTAATTCAAATGCGTCCGCCTAGATAAGAACTAAGATTATGATGGTTAAGTCTAGTTACGACGTTTATTACGTAAGAAAGCTCGGGCAGCGGGAACTGCTGCCCCATTTACTGACGAGCACCGAGGGAAAATATGAAAAACAAACAAGCAGTCACGGCGAAACTCGCCGTGACTTTTCTGTTCTTTTCAAGCCTTCTCGTCTGCGCGCAAACGGGGAAGCGGGAGCGCCCTCGTTTCAAAGGTGGAAGCAGTTCAGCGCGCGTCACGGGCGCGGTCGTTCGCGGCACACACAACACATACATTGCCAGCGCCCGCAAGGGCAAATATTGATCGTCAGTATCGCTTCTGTCGAAGGCAACGCCAGCTTCACACAATCTCTTTCGCCGCCGGTCAAGGAGTTCTTGAAGATGCCTCGGACGTGACCAATAGCCTGGGAAGTTGTCAGTGGATTCGCGCTTCGTCTTTTTTCTTCGCGGCAGTCTGTGGTCGTCGGTGCCGTTTGCCTTTTTCTCTCGCGCTGGCGATTCCGGCTTTCACCCTCTCGTGGATGATGTCACGCTCAAGCTCGGCAAAGGTGGAAAGCATTCCCGCCATCGCTCTTCCTAATGGGATAGAGAAGTCTAGCGATTTGGTTTAAGATACAAACACGACATCAATTTCTCGCAGTTCATTTAAGGTCATTACCAGATCTGTCAGACTTCTGCCGAACCGGTTGAGTTTCCAAACCAGTATCGCGCGTCAATCTCTCGGCGTTTTGCCTTCTGACAAGCTCTTCACGTTTCGGTCTGGTTTTCGCACCTGACC
>MWVX01000158.1_pt1 | contig 19055 bp, 17 predicted proteins | sample 1047311 | NCBI WGS metagenome assembly MWVX01 (sample SAMN06349984, study PRJNA376086) | soil metagenome | isolation source: MtG-4 sample Antarctic (ecotone) soil | place: Antarctica | collected 2015-01-13 | reverse complement strand
CGACCAACGGCTCTTTTACACAGCGGACGGAAAAGGCGCTTCTCAAGTTTGTGGAAGCCAAGGCTCTGAAACTCTTTGTTTATTAAGTTTTGCTCGATGGAATGCCGGTATATCACAACCGTTTTCGCGGCAATCCAAAATCGTTTGAAAAAGCGATGGAAACCTACGCGATGCTGGTCGAACTGCAAAAGGAAGACTCGCGCCTGCTCATTCACGCCAACACCGTGGCGATGAGCGAGAATATGGACGAAATCTGGCAGCTTACCGAATATCTTCACAAAAATTGTCCGGCGATGGAGCATCACAATCTGGCGGTTATCCGCGGCGACCGCAAAAATCCGTCTCTGGAAGGACCACAGATTCAAAAATATAAAGACCTTTACAGGCACGTCGCCAAAGTCTGGAGCGACCGCGAAAAAGGGCGCTTCGGTTCGAGCGTCGAGCCGATGCTGCAATGGACAAAGGTCAAAACTATCGAAGCTCAAACGCAGTATGTCCCCTGCACCGCCGGGAATCTAACGGGCGTCGTTTATGCCAACGGCGATGTCAGCGTTTGCGAAACGCATCAGCCGCTCGGAAATCTGCGCGAGCATAGCTTTTTTGAAATCTGGGACTCGGACGACGCCAAAAAACTGCGCGAGCAGATAAAGGCGAAGGAATGCTACTGCACCAACGAAGTCTTTATGTGGTCGAGCATAGTTTATCAGCCGGTTCAGATTACGAGATCTATGATTGGTTCAAAGATGTCGCAAATCGGTTCTCGAATCAGGGAGACGAGCAAAACTTAATTCGGTTCTGTTAAATAATTTCGACGAAAATGCCGTCTTCACCGCAACCTGCACAAAATCTCAGCCAATTACAACATCCGGCGAAGTTATTGCCTTCACTAATCGGGACTAAGTTTGTTTGCCCGTTATGTCGCCGGGAATTGAACGTAATTGATAACGGGTATGAATGTTCAGAGTGTCGGAAAGAATATTTACTACACGACGGCATTCCTGATTTCCGGGTTTTCCCAGACCCTTTTTTAAGCTATCGGGAAGATTACGAGCGAACCGAAATTGTCCTTGCGGCGCTGGAAAAATTCAATCTTGAAAAGCTGCTCGAACACTACTGGAGTTTTAGTGATATTACGCCCAAGGCTTTGCGTCCGAAATTCGTTCGGAGCGCTGTTCTAGGAGAGTATCGAGCGCGTCAAACATTAGAAATCATTGAAAGGAATACAAAAATAACGCCAAAAAGAGTTCTCGAAATCGGTTCGGGAACGGGGAATTTTCTCGCGGTCGCCGCGCCGCAATACGAGCTGGTTATCGGAATTGATATTGCGATGCGCTGGCTGCACGTCAGCCGCCGCCGTTTTATGGATTTGGAAATGCCCGTTCCGCCTTTGGTTTGCTGCTGTGCCGAATTTCTTCCGTTTGCAGACAGTTCTTTTGATTTAATCGTCGCTTCTTCGACTCTGGAATTCGTAAGAGACCAGCCGAAAGTTTTATCCGAATGCGCGCGCACGTTATCTGAAAACGGAACTTTGTATATAAATTCGGTCAACCGCTACTCAATCGGCAGAGACCCGTATGCTTATCTGCGGGGAGTCGGATTTTTACCGCGAAAATGGCAGGCGCGTTATGTCCGCTGGCGCACTGGTGCAAGCTACGAAAATGTCAGAACACTTTCTTATCGGGAATTAAATCGTATCGCCGACAACCATTTTCCATTGAAAGAATTTGCCTTGCCGGATGTTTCCCGACAAGCAATAAAAGAGTTTTCTTTTGGCACGCGGCTGCAAATAAACATCTACCGTTTTCTTAAAAAAATTCCGCCGTTTCCATTTTTATTTAAGCGGATTGGTCCGGGCTGGGATGTAATTTTTCAAAAGGGTTCTCAAAAGAAATAAGAAAATCGGTTCGGACATTCGGAAATTATTTCAATCAGAAATTATTTCAACTTTTGCTAGATGAAACCAACTTTGTCAATTGTGATAGCCGTTTATAACGGGGCGAATTTTCTCGAAAAATGTTTACAGGCAATTGGTGTCACCGCCGACGCCGAGACGGAAATAATACTGATTGATGACGGCTCAACCGATAATTCCGCCGACGTCGGAAGACAGTTCGGCGCGAATGTTGTGATGATCGGACAATGCACGGGCGCAGCCAACGCACGGAATATCGGCGTAGGACAAGCTCAGGGAGAAATAATTTTATTTGTTGATGCCGATGTGGTAGTTAAGCCTGACACGGTTCGGCATCTGCGTCGTCTTTTTATCGAAAATGCACAGTTTTCAGCTTTGTTCGGTTCGTATGATGATGCGCCGGGCGAGCCGGATTTTTTCTCGCAGTATCGCAATTTGATGCACCATTTCTTTCATCAGACGGGCAGCCGCGAAGCCGAAACCTTTTGGTCTGGTTTTGGCGCGATTAAACGACAGGCATTTTTGCAGGTTGGCGGATTTGACGCGGAGAAATTTGAAATTCCTTCAATCGAGGATATCGAGCTTGGGTATCGTCTGCGTAAAAACGGGCATCGTATTTTGCTCGTTCCCGAACTGCAAGCCAAGCATCTGAAAAAATGGACGTTTTACTCAATCCTGCGAACGGATTTTTGGCAGCGAGCGGTGCCTTGGGCGGAAATTATGCTGCTCAATCCACAAATCAAGCACGACCTCAATGCAAAAGGCTCGCAGAAACTCAGCGCCATATTAGCCGGAATTTTCCTTTTTTCGCTGGCAGCTTTCGTTTGGCAGTGGTGGCTTCTCGTCATTGCGTTGATTAGTCTGTACGGAGTAATTTTTATCAACAAAGAATTTTACGCTTTCTTTCAGCGCCGCAAAGGTTTTTGGTTCACGTTGCGCGTTTTTCCGATGCACCTGCTTTATTTTTTTTACAGCGGCGCGGCTTTTGCTTATAGCTGGTTAAATGTCAAAATACTGGGTCGAACCACCATTGTGCGATAAGATTTAATTACTTTGAAATCTAACGTGGTTGAACAACGAAATTTTTTGCGATTCGGAGACCTGGTTTTATGAAAACATCAACTGAAAAGATAAAAACTGAAACTCCCGCCGCGCCCGCGCCGACGGATGAAGTGCTTATCAGTTCGATTGCAAAAATTGACCGCTCGGCGCTTGGAATTGCTATCGGGAGTGTATTCGGCTTGGTCATTTTCTTTGCCACCAATTTTTTGATTTTCAAAGGCGGCAATCAGATAGGTCCTACTCTCACACTTCTCAACCAATATTTTTTTGGTTATTCGGTAACTTTTACGGGTAGTTTAATCGGTTTGATTTATGGATTCGTGTCGGGCTTTATTGTGGGCTGGTTCGCCGCTTTCCTGCGTAATTTTATCATTAATATTTATTTATACATCGCAAAATTTAAGGGGCGGATGATTGCCGTCAATAACTTTATTGATTACCCGTAAGATACTAATTTGATTTTTCAATATGTCGGAAAATGGTCATAAAAAGGTTGTTATAATCGGCGCGGGTCCTTCCGGCTTAACCGCCGCTTACGAGCTTTGCAAGCTCGGTGTGGAATCCGTCGTGCTTGAAAAAGATGCGGTTGTCGGCGGTATTTCGCGGACGGTTAATTACAAGGGCTATCTTTTTGACATCGGCGGACATCGTTTTTTTACAAAAGTTAAGGCGGTTGACGACCTCTGGAGAGAGATACTGGAGGAAGATAAATTTCTCAAACGCCGCAGGCTTTCACGTATCTATTTCAACAAAATCTTTTTTCATTACCCTTTGCAGGCGACAAACGCTTTGTTCGGACTCGGAATCTTTAATAGCTTTCTCACATTTTTGAGTTATACCAAAGCGCAGGCGTTTCCGATTAAGCCGGAAGTAAGTTTTGAAGACTGGATTACAAATCGTTTCGGTAAACGGCTTTACATTACTTTTTTTAAGACATACACCGAAAAGGTTTGGGGTATTCCCTGCAACGAGATTTCGGCTGAGTGGGCAGCGCAGCGAATCAAGGGGCTTTCACTTCTCTCAGCAGTCAAAAACGCGCTCGTTTCAAGCCAGCCGAAGAATAAAAATAACATCATTAAAACTTTAATTGACTCCTTTGAATATCCTGAAAAGGGACCGGGAATGATGTGGGAAACGGTTGCCGGTATAATTCAAAAAAAGGGAAGCCGCCTGAAATTAAACGCAGGCGTAGAGAAAATTTTATGGCAGAAAGGAAAAGTAACGGCTTTGGAAATAAGCGCCGGAGATAAAAAAGAGATGGTTTCAGGGACGGATTTTATCAGCAGTATGCCGATTCAGGAATTGGTGCGAAAGATGGAGCCGAATGTGCCGGATGAAGTGCGTTTGGCGGCGGATATTTTAAGTTACAGAGATTTCCTGACCGTCTCTTTAATCGTTAATAAAGCGAATTTATTTGAAGACAACTGGATATATATTCACGATTCGAGCGTTAAGGTCGGCAGAATTCAGAATTTCAAGAACTGGAGTCCCGAAATGGTTCCCGATGCAAGCAAGACTTGTCTAGGGCTGGAATATTTTTGTTTTGAAGGCGATACATTGTGGACAATGTCGGATGTAGATTTGATAAAACTCGGAACAAAAGAATTGGAAATTCTCGGCTTGGTTAATCCCGATGATGTCGAAGACGGCGCAGTCGTCAGGATGCCGAAAGCGTATCCGGTTTATGATTCAAAGTATGCGGATGCAATTAAAGTTATCCGAAATTTTTTAGACGGTTTAACCAATCTGCATCTGGTCGGGCGCAACGGAATGCACAAATATAATAATCAAGACCATTCGATGCTGACGGCGATGTACACCGTTAAAAACATAATGGGCGCTGATTATAACGTTTGGGATGTAAATGTCGAACAGGAATATCACGAAGAAATAGATAATAAAAATGAACAAGCAGATAATGAAGTGAAACAACAAATAGCACAGTTATCTTCAACCCAACCGTTAGTTCCGCAGAGAATTCGAGCAGCGGAAAGCATAAAATCTAAAGAGGCAACAGGAAATGGCAGATAAAATCGAATCTTTATCAACAAAAGAAATTACCAATACAACTGTAATGGATAAGGAAATTTTTGAAGAGGAATTGATAAAACACGCCGTCCTTCGTCTTAACGGCAATGTTTCGGGTATTGTTACGGGCATAATCGCGGGACTGGCAATTTTCGTTGCTACCAACTGGCTGGTCATCAAGGGTGGAGCGGATGTCGGTAGGCATCTCATTCTTTTAAGCCAGTTTTTTATCGGCTATTCGGTTACTTTCGTCGGCAGCCTGATTGGTATGATTTATGGTTTTTTGACGGGTTACATAATCGGGTTTTTAATCGCTTGGATATATAACAAGGTAGTTATTTTGAAAGAAAAAAGGTAGAAAAGATGCAAAGCAGACGATTCCTGAATCCTTCCGGTTATCTTTTACCGATTCGCGTCAATTGAGTAATGTTCAAAATTATTCTTACAATCGGAATGATTCAGATACTTGCCGTCGGTATCCAATTTATTAAATCGAAGGTGGTCGCTGTTTATCTGGGACCTGCCGGAGTGGGAGTTGTCGGGACAATTGACCAGTTCGTCCAACTTGCCGCTTATATCAGCGCTCTCAGTCTTCCGGCGGCGTCAATCAAATTTTTGTCTAAGTCTCACAGCCAAGGAACGGCACCCTTTAAAAGAAACTATGCCGGATTTTTCAAGCTCTTATTATTCTCATCATTAGCGGGAATGATTTTAACGGTCAGCGCTGTTTTCTTAAAACCCGATTTGTTTGGCGGCGAGTTGGAAAAATACAAATTTCTTCTGGTTCTTGGGCTGCTGACGCTTCCAGCTTTTACGCTGCTTATGTTTTTTGTCAATGTTTTCGCCGCCGCGCAGAAATATAAAGCATCGTCCTTACTGGTCGTTATTATTAATGCGGCGGCGATGATTGCCGCCGTGACCGGCGTCATAGCTGCGGGAGTATTCGGTCTTTACGTAGGCAGCGTCCTTGCCGGCATTGCTCTGACAATCGGAGTGATGATTTATTTCCGCGAAAAACTTGGCTTGCCGCTGTATGACCGGCGGACAAACATTTTAGAAGAGATCAAACAAAATCCCGACATCTCTGTATTTGCCGTGATGCTTTACTCAAGCACGATTGCGGCATCTCTTGCCTATCTGGTCGCCCGGTATTCGGTTCTTCAAAATTTCGGCGAAACCGAAGCGGGACTGCTTCACGGGCTGATTGCTTTGTCGCTTGCGCTGGGGATGGCGCTCAATCCGGCTGTCAATCTTTATCTGGCGCCGGTTATCCACCGGAATATTGAAAAGACGCTCAAGATGCAGCAAGCAGTTTTGTTTCAAAGAAAACTGGCTCTTATTTTGAGTCTGGCGGCTTTACCGATTTTAATGTTTCCCAGTCTGATGCTGACAATTATGTTTTCGGCTATGTTTGCCGAAGCCGGTCAAATGGTTTTTCTTTTTGTCATTCCACAGTTTGTTTTACAGCTTGCCGGTGTTTACCAAGCGCTTTTGATTAGCATTGACGATATAAAAATCTATACTGTAATTACGGTTGCCGGACAATTAATCTTTGCTTTTACATGCTTGCTTTTGGTTCCTCAATTCGGAATTAAGGGAGTTGCTGTCGGGCAGATAATCGGCAATTTTTTTATATTTTTGCTGACTTTAATTCGTTTGAAGGTTAAACACGGATTTGCCCCGCCGCTCAATTTAAGTCTTCTGCTGGGATATACGTTTTCGGTATTATTGCTGGCTGGCTGGCTTTGCAGTCAAAGCGCTGAATTGGATATCGGCATAATTTTATCTAAATTAGGTTTTTTGTTGTTATTCGGTGGCAGTATTTTCTTTTTTTTGAATGAGGAAGAAAAAAGGTATTTAAACGTCTTGCGCGACAAATTATTGTGGCGAGGATAATCTGAATTATGATTCTCGGGGTTAACGGCATTCGGTTAATCGGTAAGCGCTCAGGAGTTGGGCGCTGCATCGAAGCGCTCCTGCGGTGCTTTGGCGAATTGCCGCATCCCTTTAATGAAATACGGGTTTATACGCCGGAGCCGCTTACCGGAGACGTGTATCTTCCGCCCTGCGCGGCAAACGTGATATTGCGCTCAAAGCTACCTCTAGCGGCTTGGGAGCAGTTTGCAATGTTAAAAGCTCACGGCGCGAAAAACCTTTTATTTTGTCCGAGTTACGTAGTTCCTCTGATGGCGCGATGCCCGACTTTTTTAATTCATCACGGTTCTTTAGAAGGATACCCGCAGGCATTCGATTGGTGGACGATAAATAAAGCGCGGGCAATTTACTCTCTGAGTGCGAAACGGGCAACCGGGCTTTCAACGGTCAGCGAACACAGCAAGCGCGATATGGTGAAATTCTATAATCTCGACCCGGATAAAATCCACGTAATTCCCGATGGCGTGGACACGGAAGTTTTTCGTCCCGTCAAAGATTCGGCGCAACTGGCGGAATGGCGCAAAGGAATTTTCGGGTCGGACGTTCCGTTTATAGCGTATGTCGGAAAACCCACCGAAAGACACAATTTATCCGCTTTAATCAAAGCCTTCGCCGAACTCAAAAAAGAAAATCTTCCGCACAAACTTCTGCTGGTCGGCACTGCGTTGCCTGGCTCGTCCCCGTTCCGGCAGGTTATCACCGAGCTGAATCTCGAAGATGAAGTGTTCACGGCGGATTACGTTTCGCATAAAGAGATGTTTTTAGTCTATAACGCGGCGAGCCTGTTTGTGTATCCTTCCTCTTATGACGGGTTCGGAATGCCCGTATTAGAAGCGATGGCTTGCGGAACGCCCTTGATTGCGCTCGATAATACCGCATTTCCCGAATTTGCGGGCGGCATCGCCCATCTTTTGAAAGACGCGCGGGTTTCAACTTTGAAAGAGGGAATCGGCGCGGTATTGAACGATGAAAAATGGCGGGCGCAAATGGCAAAGGACGGACCACGCCGCGCCGCCGCATATGACTGGCGGCTGGTCGCGCAGAGATATTTGGATTTAATGATTCCGTTGGCAGTTTGATAAATTTAAAGATGAACAGTTTCGATTCTCAAACATTCAAAATTCGTGACGCTTCGAGTTATGACCGGGTAACGGAGCAGTTCGATTATTTTACCGGGCGGCTTTCCAGTCCTCTAGCGTCGCATATGATTAGACTGGCTGAAATTGCTCCGACCGAAAAAATCCTCGATATCGGAACCGGAACGGGCGTTGTCGCATTGCAGGCAGCACGGATAATTGATTCGGGCGGCTTAGTCTGCGGAATTGACCTGTCGGCGGAAATGCTGGCAAAAGCCGGAGAAAAAGCGGCGCTGAGGAATTTAGAACAAAAGGTAAAATTCAGCCGGATGGACGCTGAGGCGCTCAGTTTTGAAGACCGAAAATTTGATATTGCCCTTTCATTATTCGCGCTCCTGCATTTCCCCAATCCGCTTATCGCCCTCAAAGAAATTCACAGAGTTTTGCGACCCAGTGGAAAATTAGTTCTGGCGTTTGGCAGCCGAATCCCGCGCAATTCGCTATTTGGGTGGATTCATATTGCCAGACAACTTCCAGATTTTTTTAAGGATTTGCACAATAAACCTCTGGTCGCTCCGCAATTTTTAGATTCGCTCGTCAATCAATATATTCCGAATACGAGCGAGCCTGAAGAATCGCCTCTAGCCGCGCATACGCCGCGCAACCGGACTCGGACAGTAACCGCGCTGGTTAAAAAAGCCGGATTTAATATATTGAAAACCGACTGGTACGGACACCGGCAGATAATAGACACTCCCGAAGAATTCTGGGAAATACAGCGCACGTTTTCCAGTATCGCGCGAAAACGACTTTCGCAGGCTAAATCGGAAGAAGTTGAATCTCTGCGCGCCCTGTTTTTGCAAAAATGCCGCGAAGTTCAATCGCGCGGCGGACAGCTTGTGTATCCCTTCGGCGCTTTTTATATCGTGGTGCGGGCGGTTAATCCGCGACAGCCTAAAAGGTAAAATAATATTTCGCCGTTGAGTTCATCGAACCACACGATTACCGGGAAAGCGTAAAAAGCCGGACTAATTTATGCTTATTCAAACAATAGAAGACATTGCCGAAAAGATTCCCGGAGTCAGACAAATGCTGCGAAGATTTCAAAGTTTTCTGGTCAGGCGCAAACTAGAGGGCAAAAGCGCCGAAGAAGTTTTTACCTCTATTTACAAGCGCAACGAATGGCGAAGCTGCGAATCCGTCTCCGGTTCAGGTTCGGAATTGAACAATACAAAAATTGTGACGGAAAAACTTCCCGCGCTGTTTCGTGATTTCGGCGTCAAATCTTTGCTGGATATACCTTGCGGCGATTTTAACTGGATGAGAAATGTAGATTTGGATGGAATAAATTATATCGGGGCAGATGTCGTCGAGGGACTTGTAGCTGATAATAAAAGAAAATTTCAGAATGACTGGATTTCATTTAAAAAACTCGATTTGCTCTCGGACGCTTTGCCAAAGGTTGACCTCATATTTACCCGCGATTGTTTTGTTCATTTCAGTTTTAACGATCTTGAGGCAGCTTTACAGAATATTTGTCAAAGCGATTCGACTTATTTGCTTACTACCAATTTTACTAAATGTGCTGAAAATAAGGATATATTAACCGGACAATGGAGAGCGCTGAATCTGCATCTCGCCCCTTTTTTTATGCCTCCTCCGATTGTAACCGTGAATGAAGATTGCCCTTCGGGCGAGGGCAGACTTGCCGCTAAATCGCTTAGCTTATGGAAAATTGACGAGTTAAAAAATTACAGAAAATGATTCCTGTTTTGAAAACACGCTCAGGTTATAAAAGGAAATATCAAATATATTTAACCTGTAATCAGTTTTGAGGTACAGTTGTGCTTATTTGCATTTCCCGCCGTCTCTTTCGAAAACCGGCAAACTGAATTATTAATATCCACAAAGCAATCACTCCGAAAATAAAACCAAACGTCAGCAAGCGTTTTTCGACAAATTGATAAACGAAACTGTGCGCGACAACTAGAAAAACGAAAAGGTAATTCAAGCGTTGAATCTTTTTCCACCGTTCACGCCTGAAATACCTGAGTGAAACATCATTTGAAGTTGCCAGCAACGCGAGGGCGATTATCGTCGCTAACACGCCTAAGTAATTGGCAAAACCAAATGCATCCGTCAGCAACTTTCCCGCGTCGTCAAAGAAATACTGCGTCCACCTTTGCATATGAACGTTAAGTCCGAAGCCGACATGAGCCAGACTGAAAAGAGCGCACCAAATGCCAATATCACGGCGCAAATCGCTTGACACAGGATTAACGCGCCCACGCAAAATATTCAATGCGCCGAGCGTAAGCGTTGCAGCAAGCAATAGCGCCGCGATGTAGCCGGTCGCTAAACTCCAGCGAAAAACCCAACTTTGCGATTCCGGGTAAAACTGAAACAAAACGGCGTAAAACAAACCTGCGAGGGCAAAACATACCGATGTGATTAATAAATGATGAAGCAGACGTTTTCGCGCTCGCTTAGTGATTACTAAAAAATCCATTGATTATTCGTTATTGGTCGAAGATTCGGGTTCAACTTTAATTTTTATTTTCCAGTCATTAATTTTTTCATTTATATTTTTAAATTAGCATCTTTCGGCGGCGGTTTCCCATCGCCCGTTTAAGAATGTTTGCCGGAATTTTATGTTTCGGCTTCAATTTTGTTAAACTTAGGTTTAATCAAACGGCTGATTAAACACGGTTTTAATCAACTTGAAATTTTTATCCGCCGCAAGAGAATCCGGTTTTCAGTGATTCGTTTATAAATCGACTAAAAAATTAATGTCCGAAATTAAACCTTCCGATTCCATTGCAAAATACACAGAACTGTTAATCAATTACCACAGTCCATATTGCGGACACGCGTCAAAACAGCCCGTCGTTTCGATTATCTCATCGTTTTACAATGCCCAACGGCATTTTGAAGAAACATTTATCACCGTAATGAATCAGACGCTGCAGAATTTTGAGTGGATAATCGTAGATGATTGTTCAACCGACAAAACTGCAATTGCTTTGTTTGAATCACTGAAACAGCGTTCAGGCAAAATCAAAACTTTGCGTCACAGAGAAAATCGGGGTTTAGCCGCCGGAAGAAATACCGCAATTTCGCAGGCACAGGGAAAATACCTGTTTTTTATAGACCTCGACGATTTGATTGACGCGACCTATCTGGAAAAATGCGCTCTGTTTTTAGAGCTTCACCCTGAATTTTCATTCGTTAATTCGTTCACGGTCGGATTTCAGGAGCAGGAATACTGGTGGACCAACGGATTCGAGAAATCGCCTGATTTTATTGAACAAAATTGGGTGACCACAATGCTGATGCATCGAAAATCGGATTTTGATGCATTAGGCGGTTTCGACGAACGCCTTCGTTTTTATGAAGATTGGGAAAGGTGGCTGAAAGCCTTATGCGCCGGACAAAAAGGCTGGACGATTCCTGAATTTCTGCATTGTTATCGAAGAACCGAATCAGGATTACTATCTGCCTCGATATTTAAGGACACGGAAGAAAGAAAAATAAAAAATCAAATCAAATCAAGCTATGAAGAAAAGTTTAGGTTAAATCCGCCCACTAAACCGAAATTAACTCTGCCAGCCCCGTATGAAGTTGAAAATTTAAGACGCAGACCGGAAATCGAAAATAATCTCGAATGGTCGGGCAAGGGAAAAAAAATTCTTTTTTTATTTCCGCATTTTGAAGTCGGCGGGGCGGATAAATTTAATTTAGACCTGATACAAATGCTGGCGGACAACGATTATGCGATTACCATTGCCACGACGCTTAAATCGTTGAATCCCTGGCAAAAACATTTTTACGAAATTACGCCAGACATATTTCATCTGACAAATTATTCGTATGATATTAACTGGGTAAGCATTCTTCGTTACCTGATTGAAAGCAGAGCGATTGATATTGTTTTCGTTTCAAATTCATATTTTGCATACTATATGGTACCGATGCTTAGAGCCGAATTTCCGGAAGTCGCGTTTGTTGATTTTGTACACGCTTGCGACCCAGGCTGGAGAATTGACGGATACCCAAGAGTTTCCAGACAATTTAGTAATTTCTTTGACGCGCAGATGGTCACCAGCGGGCATTTATCTAATTATAATTATCAACGCAATCCCTACGCGCAAAGCCCGCCTTCCGCTTGTTACATTAATATCGATACCGACAAATGGAGTCGCAGCGACGCGCAGAGAGAAAAAATCCGGCGGCAATTTAACATTGACGACGAAACGGCGCTGATTTTATTTCCCGTCCGCTTAACGCCGCAAAAGCGCCCCGAATTGTTTGCGAAAATCATACAAAAATTAGCCGCTAGATCACTGCCCGTTAAAGCGATAGTATTGGGAGACGGAATGCTTCTGCAATCTTTCGCGCAGTTAATCCGAAAACTGAATTTGACGAAAGTCGTGCAAATTCTTCCGCCCGTATCGCCCGAAGAAATGATTGAATTTTATTCGGCTGCCGACATTCTTCTGCTGCCCTCAGAATATGAAGGCATCTCTTTGGTCATTTATGAAGCGATGGCAATGCAGCTTCCGGTCGTTGCGTCGGATGTCGGCGGACAGCGCGAATTAGTTATTGAAGGAACAGGATTTTTAGTAGAAAAAGGTAACGGCGATGAAATGGAAATTGAAAATTATACGAAAGTATTAGCGCCTTTAATCGAAAACCCTAATTTAAGAAAACAAATCGGCAAAGCGGCGCGCCAAAGAGTAGTCGAATCATTTTCCTTGGATTTAATGTGCAAAAATGTCGAAAAGGTTTTTGAAGAAGCTATAAAAAACAGAAGAGAAAAACCGCCGGAAAAAGTGAATATTCAACTGGCGGAAGAATTATTGATACTCACATCGGAAGACGCTATGAGCGAAGGCGGCGGATTGACGCATTTAGTCAGGGAAAGAGATGAATTACGCAGTCAGAAAGCGGCGATGGAGGATTCGAGATTTTGGAAAGCACGAAATCACTGGTTTAAGGTTAAACGGAAATTAGGCATTATTAAAAATTGAGTTTCAAAAGGCGATTTTTAATGTAGGTTTTAATTATTTTCTTCATTACCAGCCGTTTCTTCCGCAGGCATATAATCCGATTCGTAATACTGCATAACCGTCTCCATATCGCCCAGATTTTTTAGTTTTCCTTTCTCAAGATACAATCCGGTTTTGCATAACCGCTTCATCGCCGTCGGATTATGGCTGACAAAAAGAACGGTTCTTCCGACCTCGACGGCTTTGCCCATTTTCCCCAGACACTTTTCCTGAAAAGCCGCGTCGCCGACCGCTAAAACTTCGTCAACGATTAAAATTTCCGGCTCCAGATGCGCGGCGACGGCAAAAGCCAGACGCGCGCTCATTCCCGTAGAATAAAATTTAACCTGCGTGTCAATAAATTTTTCGATTTCGGCGAAATCAACAATCTCGTCAAATTTCCTCTCGGTTTCGCGCCGCTTCATTCCGAGAATCGCGCCGTTTAAAAATATGTTTTCGCGTCCCGTCAAATCCTGATGAAAGCCCGTCCCGACTTCCAGAAGGCTGCCGACGCGCCCTTCGAGCCGTGCCCTTCCGCCGGTCGGTTTGATGATTCTCGATAAAATTTTAAGCAGCGTTGATTTACCAGCCCCGTTTCCCCCGATAATTCCCAATGTATCGCCCTGTTTGACTTCAAAATTTATGTTTTGCAGCGCCCACAGAATATTTGATGAATCCGCACTCTCGCGGCGGCGCGAAAAAGGATATTTCACTACATCTACAATCGCGTCGCGGAGCGTTCCTTCATCCTTGCGGAGTCTTCCGATACGAAATTTTTTTGAGAGATTTTCAACTTTTATGACAGTTTCCATTTGTTAAATAACGTCGGCAAAGTGGTCTTCCATTTGATGAAACACATAAATGGCTAGAAAAAATACCGTAAATGATATGACGCACGAAACTGAGAGGCTCACGAAATCGAAATTTTGCCCGAACAGCGCGGCGCGGAAATTTTCCAGTATTCCGGCTAAAGGATTGAGTTTCCACATCCAAAGCGCATCTTCGGGAAGTATATCGAGAGAATAAAAAACCGGAGAGATAAATAAAAAGATTTGCAGACCAAAGGGCAAAATGTATTTAACGTCCCGATATTTAACGTTTAGAGCGGCAAAAAAGATTCCGAGTCCGAGAGATAAAGCTAATACGGGAATCATCAAAACAAAAACTAATAAAATATTCAAATGAAAAGGTATTCCGTAAAAAGCCATAGCTACCAGCAAGCCGCAAAAACCTAATAACAAATCTAAAAGAGTCGCCCCGACAGCTGACATGGGAATTATTAATCTGGGAAAAAACACTTTCGTAATCAGGTTGCTGTGATTTATCAGGCTAAAACTGCTGTTTGAAATCGCGGAATTAACAAACGTCCAAAGCGTAAAACCGCTGAAGGCAAAAAGCGGGTAAGGGATTTCGGAATTTTGCGTCTGCCCTAAACGAAAGAAAATCGTCGTAAAAATTACGGTGGTAATTATTGGCTGCAACAAAACCCACGCAACGCCGATTAAAGTCTGCTTATAGCGAATCTTGATGTCGCGCAAGGCGAGAAAATAAAACAGCTCGCGGTATTCCCAAAAATGCCGGATATTTAGACTTGAAAGAAATCGCGCAGGTTCGATAATAACCGTGCCTGTCTTTTGGCTTGAAAGAGCAGAATTAAAAGAAGAAACGGTTTCTTCCGTATTTTGAGTGGAAACCGACGATTCTTCGGTAGAAACTTCTTTAAACATCAATATATAAAACTATTAAATCCGATTAAAGATAAATCATTCACGCTTTTACGAAATAATTTTATCTTATTTCTCTATGATACTAAGGTTTTTCATTAAACTTAAATAGAGTTGGGTTTTTACCTCTTAACAGTATCTTTTATTTTGAACCAGGCGTTTCTGATTTTCCAGAATTTGGATTGTTCCATTAGAGCAATCTTCATCTGCAATTCGGCAGTTTCCTGTGAACATCTGCTCTTCTCCGCTAGTGTCGCCTCCAATTCTGCCACCTTCTTCTCCAAATCTTCTTCCGCTTTGACCATCAAGTGCATTGCCAATGCTTGTCTTCGCAGATAATCCCGACGCTTTCTAAACGCTTTGTCCTGGGAAGCGGCAAGCATTTGTTTGAAAAACTTATCCCACGACTGACATTTATTCGACCAGCTCCAATTTTTAATATTTTCTAAATTCTCTTTCGATAAAGCCTCACGCTTCTGCGAATTTGTTATTAAATCCTTGAGTTTTATCTTCAATTCTCCAACATCTCTGGAAGCCAGAATGTAATTTTGCTGAAGCGTTCCGAACAATTGAGGAATAATGCCGACATCGGTAGAGATAACCGGGATGCCGCACGCCATTGATTCAAGCGCCGGGTTCGGCGTGCCTTCAATATCCGAAGCGCAAACGTAAATGTCAATCGAATTATAGTAATCGTTCATCTCGCCGTGCGGAATCCAGCGCTCTTGTCTGTCTGCAAAAAATCCGCGCACTCGGTAGCCTTCCTCTTGAAGACTTTCAATTGCCGGTTTGATGATTGTCTCTAAACCTTTATGGTCAATGCCGGTTCCGTCGCCTTCGCCCCATCTGCTGTTGCCGACCCAGCCGACGATAATTTCATCTTTCTGAGCATAAAATCTTTCGGGATTAAAAGGCGCGAAAAACTCTAAATCCACTCCGTCCTCCGTATTGCCGTCGGGCGGCGGGTAATTGGGAACAGACGAAAGTATATTATTCAACTTTTGGGAAAATGTAGTGTAGCCGATTGCCAGAGCATTGTAGAGAATTACTCTTTCTTCTTTTTCAGTTTTGGAGAGCAGTAAATGTTCGGAAGCAGATGTAGTGATATTGGAAGTAGCAACTACGTTACTAATAAAATCAAAATAATCCCACTCCTTTTTCTTAAAAGAGTGCTGTACCCAATCGCTTAAAAAACTAAAAAGCGCGTCGCGCCAAAAGAAATGAATCAAATCGAAATCTTTTACTTCCAGCATCAGATTTTCGATTTCTTCGTAAGCGCCGTAAAAAAATATCTGAAAGTCATAGGAATGATTCAGATGCGTAACGATTTGTTTAGAGATATGATGAAAAGCCCAGTTTTCGACATCGGCAATCAAAGCTATCCTAGGAAGTTTAGAAGCGTCAGTCTGCGGGTCAAATGCCGTCATTTTTGTAGAGTTTCCGAGATAAAAAATAGTTTAGTTTTTATGTTTTGCCAATCCGGTTTTATGTTTTACCTTAAACCAGGCGTTTCTGATTTTCCAGAATTTGGATTCTTCCATCCAATTGATTTGTATTTGCATTCGCTCTTTTTCCGCCGACTCTGTCTGAAATCTCGCAGCCGTTTCTTCTATCTCCGTTTGAAGTTGCTCGATGGTTTTCTCCAAATCTTCTTCGGCTTTAACCGTTAAATACATCGCTAATGCTTGTCTTCGCAAATAATCCCGTCGTTTCCTGAATGCTGTGTCCTGTGAACTCGACAACATTGACTTGAAAAAGTTATCCCAATCAGCGCATTTACTTTCCCAACTCCATTTCTTGATGCTCTCTAAATTCTCTTTCGATAAAGCCTCACGCTTCTGCGAATTTGTTATTAAATCCTTGAGTTTTGTTTTCACATCTGCAACGCTTCTCGTCGGAAGAATGTATTCGTGCTGCAAAGTTCCAAAAAGCTGAGGAATCATCCCGACATCGGTAGAGATAACCGGGATGCCGCACGCCATTGATTCAAGCGCCGGGTTCGGCGTGCCTTCAATATCCGAAGCGCAAACGTAAATGTCAATCGAATTATAGTAATCGTTCATCTCGCCGTGCGGAATCCAGCGCTCTTGTCTGTCTGCAAAAAATCCGCGCACTCGGTAGCCTTCCTCTTGAAGACTTTCAATTGCCGGTTTGATGATTGTCTCTAAACCTTTATGGTCAATGCCGGTTCCGTCGCCTTCGCCCCATCTGCTGTTGCCGACCCAGCCGACGATAATTTCATCTTTCTGAGCATAAAATCTTTCGGGATTAAAAGGCGCGAAAAACTCTAAATCCACTCCGTCCTCAGCGGTGAGATTAGGACTCGGATACTGAGCTATGGAGGAATATATTTTATTTAGTCTTTGAGAAACTGTCGTATAACCGATTGCTAAAGCATTGTAGAGAATCGCTCTTTCTTCAATCTCGCTTTCGGATAGATATAAATGGTCGTAAACGGAAGTGGTGATATTGGCGGTTGCAATTACGTTGCTGATAAAATCAAGATGGTCTAATCCTTTTTCAGTAAACGAATGCCGCACCCAACTGCTCAGGAGACTAAACAGAGCTTCGCGCCAAAAAAAATGAATCAAATCGAAATCTTTCACCTCTAAGACAAGCTGTTCGATATCCTGATAATCGGATTGAAAAAATATCTGAAAATCGTAAGAATAACTTAAATTCCTGCTTATCTGTTTGGCGTAGTTGTGATAAGCCCAGTTTTCGACATCGGCAATCAAGGCTATTCTCGGAAGTTTATTGGTGTTTTCGCTTTGAGAGTCGGTTGTCATTTAGGTTTATTATTGAATTTGTTTTTAAGAGTTTACTTGACTGGTCAAATAATTCCTGATTAATTTTCTTCAATTTCTATTTTTCTTTACTATTCGTCGGGAGAGAATTTTTTACATTAACCCAATGATTTCTGAGTTTCCAAAACTTACTTGCTTCCATTGATTTTATGATATGTCGAACGGTTTTCAACTCCTGCTGAAGTCTTTCAATTTCCGATTGAGCAAACTGTTTTTGTTTGCTTTCTTCCGCTAATTTAGTAATGGCTTCCAGCAAATTAGACTGAAGTTCTTCAGTCCATTTATCCAACTCGGCAACACGGGATTCAGCATTACGCCATACTCCTTGAAGTTCGGTTGTCCATTTTTCTAATTCAGAAATTCTGGTCTCGGCATTTCGAAAGGCTGTTTGAAGTTCTTCATTCCACTTTTTTATATTTTGTATATTCGTTTTGGTCTCATCTGTCTGGGTAGAAAAACTATCCATTGAAATTGGATAAAGCACGCAATTATCCAACTCTTCATTTTTTACCGGCAAATTCCCCCAGATTCCGATAAAGTATGAACAGTCTTCGGCTGAAACAGGCTGGTCTGTGTTTACCGCATTGACTTGAATTGTCCGCGTATTATTTAACTCTTCTGTCATTGTTTTACTCGAAGCCTTATAATTATCTAATGTCGCGGAAAAATTGCCGAACCCGTTAATCGGTCTTCCGAAAAGATAGGAATTTGCTTTCTCGAAATGTTTCTCCGCCTGCTCTCTGAATTCATTGAAATAATAGGTTCTGAGATGAAACGGATTTTCGGATTCACCCGGTCCGTAATACCAATGGTCGTTTGGACATGATAAGACAACTATTCCGTTCGGCTTTAATACGCTTTTAATTGCCGATAGGAATTTTTCGGGGTCATTTACATGCTCAATTGTTTCCAGTGAGATTACTAAATCAAAACTTTCCGGTTTAAACATTTTATCTATATCTTCGGCGGAAGCAGCAATATATTTGACGTTCGGATGAGGAAATATATATCGAGCCGTATTAATTGCTTCTTCCGATATATCAACACCAGTTACGGATTTTGCGTCCCAAAAAGAAGCCATCGCGTATGAACCATAGCCTTCGCCGCAGGCTACGTCCAGAACATCAAGTCCCTGGCAAAGTTTCTGGACTATCGAGTAACGTCCCAGATGGATTGCTAATTCAATCGCATTATACTGACTTTCCGAACTAAAACTTATTCTTTCTATTGTCATAAATCTTTAGCTTATCAAATTCGCTACAGACAATCTGATGTTTCCTATTTTTGTTCGCACAATCATTTACAATTTATTTCAAACTTTCGCGCCCTATCTTTGTCAATGGATTGCTAAACCTAAAAGGAGAAATTTGCAGAAAGGCAAATGTATTTTTATCAATATATTGTGCAAAATAATCGTTTTTCGCGCAATGCCGTCGCCTTAAATTCTTCGACTAACCTAGGAT
>MWVX01000157.1_pt1 | contig 19056 bp, 19 predicted proteins | sample 1047311 | NCBI WGS metagenome assembly MWVX01 (sample SAMN06349984, study PRJNA376086) | soil metagenome | isolation source: MtG-4 sample Antarctic (ecotone) soil | place: Antarctica | collected 2015-01-13 | reverse complement strand
CTCAAGAAAGCAGGAGATCTCAAAAATGCTTCCCGTCATGCTTTCAGTAAGAGATGCATTCCCGGGGCATCGATTTGCGATTGCAGCGGTGAACTCAATTGATAAGCTGTTTTATAGCAATTTGATTGGTGAAAGAAAATGTGATATTGTCTTCAACCAAACATACGCATTGCTATCACAATCTGTTGCTGCGGTAGTTACCTCCGGTACTGCGACACTCGAAACAGGGCTCTTTAATGTGCCTCAAGTGGTTTGTTACAAAGGAAGCCTTATCTCCTTCTGGATTGGTAAAAAATTAGTGAATGTGAAATATATCTCACTCGTGAACCTGATCGTCGATCGGCCGCTGGTAAAAGAGCTGATACAAAATGATTTTACTGAAGCAAATTTGAAAAATGAATTGCAGGAATTGCTGACAGATGAAGAGAGAAGAGCATCTGTAAAAGCTGGATATATTGAGCTGAAAGAAAAAATAGGTGGGGCGGGTGCCTCTGAAAAAACAGCTATGATAATATTGAATAAGATGATGAGCCAGGTAAATAAATGATGCTTTGTCCCATTTTCGCGCGCAAAAGATTTTTAGTAATTACCAGAAGCCATTTAATTCAATGAGGGGGGATGGTTATTGTTTTGCATATAATGAAATAGAAATATCTGACAATCATTTTATCTCGCCATCACCTGAGGCTTTTTGTCGAAGAAAGCAAACTATTTGTCTATAAGTTTGCCTCTTTTCGGCATAGTACCATACTTTCCGCATCCATGAACATTACCCCGCCAGTTTTCCTTCAGGGCATTAGCAGCAGAATAAAAAATCCTAAGGTGAGCAGGCTTCTAATGCATATTGGATTCTGGCTTTTCTGGCTGTTCCGCACCTTCTACGACATCGTCTCCTTATATGGTTTCGGTTACGGTGAACTTTTGTTTATGCTGGTGTATGCTGCTACACAAATTCCGATGATGTACTTCCACCTCTATATCCTGGTGCCTCGTCTTTTGAACAGCAGGCATTACCTATTATATGCGATAGCTACTATAGGTCTGATATTTACTTATTCCGTAGTGAATTACACATTGCTTACATTAATTCCTGAGTCAATTTCGTCGGTAGGCTTAAGTGATTACATCTCTCAGTTAAATGCGCGTTACGACATATTTGAAGGATTCTTTACACTTGTGATTACCTATTCGATCAAATATGCTGGACAGGTTCGGTCAACTCAAACACGCTTGCTGCAATTGCAGCGCGACAATCTTACCCTTGAACTGAATGCATTGAAGGCACAGATCAACCCGCATTTCCTTTTCAATACCCTTAATAATATTTATTCACTGGCATTGAGAAAATCTGAAAAGACCCCTGACATGGTGTTGAAGCTAAGTGATATGATGCGGTATGTTTTGTATGAATGCAACGCTGGCCGGGTAGCCCTTGAAAGAGAGATTCAGTTTATTAGTAATTACATTGAGCTGGAGCGCATCCGTCATGGGGAACATGTATCTATCAATTTTTCCCTAACGGGAAATCCGAAAGATTATAGGATTGAACCGCTGTTGCTCATTCCTATAGTGGAAAACAGTTTCAAGCATGGCATTAATGCGCAGATGGAAAAGGGATTTGTAGATGTTCGGCTTAATGTACTCAATGGCAGACTTCAGCTCAATGTGTTGAATAGTGTGCCTGTAAATGGATCATTCCTGAAAGAAATGGGTGGAATTGGATTAGACAACGTGCAAAAAAGGCTTGAGCTGATATATCCTGAAAAGCATCAGCTTAAAATTGCTGCCCTGCAAAATTCTTATAAAGTTGACCTCGAATTAAACCTCTCATAAAAATGCTCAAATGCATTATAGTAGATGATGAACCGCTTGCGCAGGAAGTGCTTGAAAACTACGTGCAACGAATGGCCAATCTTCAACTAATAAAAAAATGCAGCAATGCCCTTGACGCATTTCAATCTATTAACAATGAAAGGGTAGATCTCCTCTTTCTTGATATCCAAATGCCGGTGATAGATGGACTGTCGTTTTTGAAATCCTTAAAAAATCCACCAGCAGTAATAATAACAACGGCATATCCCAACCATGCTATTGAGGGTTTTGAATTAAATGTGGCCGACTACCTGCTTAAGCCTATCTCCTTCGAGCGCTTCTTGAAAGCTGTAGATAAAGTTATTGAGCAGGGCAGGGTACAGGGCAATGAAGAAGAACCTAAAGATTATATTTTTTTGAAAGTAGACAGCAAGTTGGTGAAAGTCAATTACGCTGATATCACATATATAGAGGGAATGAAAGATTACTTGAAAATATTTACTAAAGAAAAATTGTTAGTTGTTCATCAAACAATGAAAAAGATTGAAGAAATTTTGCCGAAAAACAAATTTATAAGAGTGCATAAGTCTTACATAGTATCTCTCGGCACAGTTAATTCAATAGTGGGAAATTTTGTCGAAATAAATGGCAAAGAAATTCCCATTGGTGCAAATTATAAAGACGATCTTATCCGCTTCGTCTTTAAGCTCAATAATTGAGGGATGATATTATTTTATGTGTGCTGCTTTCTAATAACGCATTGGCCCTCCTGACTTTTTTATTTGCCCATCATTTGCAATTCATCCGACTCGTAAACTACCTGCACATCTTCAGTGCCTGCAAGGGTGATCATAGCCCTTGCAACGGAAGTTGCAGAGATGGGCTTGTATTTCTTCAGCCTGCCCACCATCAACGGACTAAGTACAGACGCAACTCCAATTCCTACCTTTTCTCCAAGCCGGAACTCATCACGGTTGCCTGTTAAAACGGAAGGTCTCAATATTCTAATTTTTTGAAATAACAATTGCTGAACATCCCGTTCCATTTCACCTTTTGGTTCTAAGATAAAAATTTGAAGAGCCGGCATCTGCCCCAAGAGATGAAATGACAATGAATTTTTTTACTCCATTCACCAACGCCCTATTTGCAATCTGAAGCACCAGCTCATAATCAACTGCTCTGAACGCTGCTCTTGATCCGGCCTTTCGGATGGTAGTACCCAGACAGCAGTATAATTCGTCTCCTGCAAGCAGGTTCATCCATTCTTCTATGCGATTAAAGTCAACTACATGCTGAGTAAAATGAGGTGGTATATTCGTTATGACTATTGGTCGTCGCAGAAAAGCTTTTACCATCGCATTGCTATCCTCTAAAAGCAATCGAAGCAGTTCTCCTCCAATCAATCCTGTGCTCCCAAAGAGCAGGATGGTTTTCATAGATTTTTGGGTTTTTAGCATATGCCGTTACGAATGATAACTTCTAATAAAGTTGATAAGGTACAGCCTGTTTCTTTCAAACTGAAAGTTCTAAGATCATGTCATCTCTGGAGGGAATCGATTGCAGATTTGTTGAAATATGTTTTCACACAAGCATTTATAGATAGAGTAAGAACAGCACGGTCTCTATTACGTGAAATATCTTTAAGGCTCAGTCAACGGTTGTGTTTGCATGTATAAAAAAAGCATCCGTAACAGGATGCTTTTTTCAGTCTTAGAATTTCAAAAATTACTTTTTCCACTTAATTGTGCAACCAACGGCTTTGGTTTCCGGCACAGAGACATTTTTTCCGTTGAGCAAAGCATTCACAGCATCTTCTACGTAGGTATGTTTCACATTGCCGGCATCTTCAGTGTTGTCATCTATTGCACCGATATATGCCACCTCATATCCCTCAGTAGCTTTATTTAGCACATAGACATGGGGCGTGCGGGCGGCACCAAACTGACGGGCAACCTGCTGGGTTTCATCTATAAGATATGGAAAAGTGAAACCTTTTTTTCGGGCATTCTGAACCATGCTTTCAAACGAGTCATCCGGTACTGCAACAGGATCGTTGGGATTTATCGCAATGACGGGATAACCCTTCTCTTTATACATCCTATCAAGTGCCAGCACCCGGCTCTCATAAGCTTTTGCGTAGGGGCATTGATTGCATGTAAATATCACGATGAACCCTTTCGCATCATCAAATTCTGATAAGGAAATAAATTTGCCGTCAATGTTTTTAAGCTTAAAATCTTTTACTGTATCGCCCACCTTGTAGCCATTTATGGTAGCAGCAGTTAAAATTACAACAGTTAATATCGCGGCAGAGCCGTATTGCAGTGTCTTTTTCATGTTTTAAAGTGATTGATTTATTTAGGAAGATGAGTATTTAAAAATGAGGTAAGATCTTCTAAACTGCTGAAAGCATCATAATGTTCCCATTTTTTGCCGTTCGGAAGATATAAAAGTGTATACGGAATTGCTCCTGACCAGTTGTTATCCATTTTGTCGATCCAATCGCCGCCAGGTTCATTTAGCTGAATCATGGTGCCATGCATCGAAAGCTTCTTAATCATCTCCTTAACCTTGGGAGTCTGCGACATAAAATCGAGGGAAACGAAAATAAATTCCACTTCATCCTTAAATCTTTCCTGAGCAGAGATAAAATAAGGCAGTTCTTCTACACAGGGCTTACACCAAGTAGCCCATAAATTTACTAAAGTGGGTTTTTGAGATGAGGCTGAGATGATTCTTTCCAGTTCCGGATACGAAACAATTCTTAAGTCCTGAGCAAATCCGGATATAAAGTTTAAGGTAATCAAAAGAGTTAAAGAAATTGTCTTCATAAATCTTCTTAAGAGAAGATAAAAGTCTTAAGTTTTTTAATGCAGCGCACCGTGGCAATAATGTGACCAATAAAATCCTTTCTGTACAAAATTGATTACTCTAAATGGGATCTTAAAAAATTCAGTGCTATTTTCTGAGCGTCTAAGGCACCGGCCTCATTATAATGTGGGTTGGAAGGATTCGCGAACGCATGGTCGGCATCATATTCTTTTACCGTTAATTTTTTGTCTGCTGTCCTCATATTTTCAATAAAATCATCTTTCACCTCTTCATTTATCCATTGGTCTTTTTTAGCCCACACGAAAAGTACATCGCTGTTGAGTGTCTTCAATTTGTTGACGTCTGTTTCGGGCATGCCGTAAAACATCACACACGCCGTTGCTTGTTCACCAGCTAATAATGCCCCCTGCAACGACCATCCTCCTCCGAAACACCATCCAACCGTTGCTATTTTTGCATCTTTTCCTGCATAAGCCAAAGCACTCTTTATAATATTTACAGCTCTTGCCGCATCTACTGATTGTACCAGTCTGCCAGCCTCGTCGGGGTCATCTGTTATTTTTCCATCATAGAGATCTACGGCGATTACATTAACATCAAGCGTATCAAAATAGAGATCGGATTGACGTTTTATGTAATCATTTAATCCCCAATATTCATGAAAGACGATGAGGTAGTTATTTGATTTGTTCTCTGATTTAATCATATACGCACTTGCATTCTTCCCATCCGGGGAGGGAAAGGATACCATCTTGCCTTTCTCTGCATAAGATATTGGCTTAGGGGATTCATGGGCACCAATAAAGCCGGCGCTATTAGCAAAGGACGCGAAGGCTGAAGTGGATGAAGGACTATTGCAGCACTGTTTGGCTGTTTGTGAGAAGCAACTTGCCGCACCACTGAATGTGAGTGTAATAAGAAAGAAGAATTTGTTCATGAGGTTAATTTTTGTTTAATTTATTTGCATGGAATAGTTATCAAATGTTGTGCGGGAAATTTCCCACAACTTATACTTGTCGTTGCAATTCTAAAATTTTACGATTCGTTGAACATACCGCTGTTTGTCTGTCAGCAAATTCACTAAGTAATATCCTCCTGAAAGATTAGATATATCGATTGTTACCGGATTGAAGAAACTTGTTGCTTCAGTATTCAAGCCAACCATCCTTTTACCTGTTACATCATATATATTAATTTCCTCTACCGTCTCCTGATCGCCATGAAAGCCAATCGTAATCTCATCTGAGGCAGGGTTTGGGTAAAGTATAAGCAACTGAGATATCATCTTATCATATTGCGGTGTGTCACTCTTCGCAAGAAGCCACAAATCAGGATCGAAGAAAATGCTGTCGGGAGTAAAAGAAAGGGGTCCTATGGTATAAGTTAGATCATTTGCATCATTCTGAATCACTACCACCGTATCATGAGAAGCATCCTTTAATCGAACAGGCACCGGCATCTCAAAAAATGAAACTGATGAATGATTCTGTGTCTGATGAATGGCAATGTTTACTCTCTTATCAGGAAGTGATGCCCATTTAAGATGATATGTGGGATATCCTTTCCCGTAAAACCAATCATTAAAAAACTCCCCAAGCTGCTGTCCGCTGACAGCTTCTAAATGATGAATCAAATCATCAGTCCGGGCAAAGCCATAACATAGTGTGGTATCATTTATATATTCATACACTCCTTTAAAAAAGTCCTCATCACCGAGTTTCCAACGCAGCATGTGCAAAAGATAAGCACCTTTGGAGTAACTGAGCGAACCACTAAATATGCGGCCAACGTCTGAAGTATCTTCGCAAAAAACTGAGCCAATTGTATCTTTAAAAGCGCGGTCTTGATGAGCATCTTTAAAAGGGATCCAATACTGCGGAGCAAGATATTCATAGCATAACCCTGAGAGATAGGTTGCGAATCCTTCATTCAGCCATATATCCTGCCAGCTTCCGCAGGTAACCTTATCGCCGAACCACTGATGCGCCAGTTCGTGAGCAGTGAGCTCAAAGTATTCAAGCCGGTAAACAAAACTCATCGTCTGATGTTCCATGCCACCGCCCCAATTAAATTGCGCATGACCATACTTTTCTTTCTTAAAGGGATAATCTCCAAAAAGATCTGAAAATAGCTGGAGAAATGGGATTGCTACAGGAGGATTGGCTGCATATAAAGCAGAATCTTCGGGATAGATATAATTTATAATCTTTACTGTATCTCCACTGTTAAGCAGCGCATTTTCATTGATAACCGCATAATTAGTAATTGCAACTCCTATAAGATAATTGGCGATTGGATAGCGATGACGCCAATGAATTATTTTTTCTTCCATCCCTGGAATCGGGGCTTCGCTCATTAAAATACCCGCCGTTCCTGCGTGATATTTCAAGGGTGTTCTTATAAATACATCCAGCGAGTCCAGCTTATCTGTGAGGCTTTCTTTTCCGGGGAACCAATCGCTGCTTCCATATGGTTCCGAGAGAGTCCAGATGATGCTGTCATTTAGATGACTGCTTTGGTTGAAACTTCCAAATCCTGTGGAGGGGGGCGCACCCTCATAACTAAGTGTAACAGAATCTATACTGGAGTTCATCGCTGCGCCGAGGTAGAGGATAATCAGATCTCCCCCGGGCCTTTCAAAATTATAGCTCGTATCTCCCTGAAAGATGAACCAATTGAACTGAAGGGAATCGGAAAGCTCAAAGTAGAGTGTATTTAAATCAGAGGATAAAGGACGAAGGTGATAAACAAGCTCTCCTCTGATATAATACACCATAGGATCGATCTGCCAGCTTGCTCGGAGGTAGACCTGATCATAATTTTCGGTGAATACATTTGTTTTATGTGAAATTTTTTTATTTGCACGACCCTCTTCCAAAGAAATTATCTTTTCTATATCGAGGGTATTAAAAAGTTGCTGTGCCTTAACGTGGCAGAATATCTGAAGTGATAAAACGAGAAATAACAATTGTGCTTTAAGCAACCGCATGTCTGAAGATCTTTCATGAAAATTACCAAGAATCCTATAAATTACACTGAGCTGTTCATGACAACGTTGAGATAACGGCACTTTTAAGGTTTGGACACCTAAGTAAAGAGCATTACAAATAGTTCAATTCATTCAATGGGAGCAGAAAAGAAGTATTTTGTCCCGATAGGCTTTTTGTATCACGAACTAAAAATAATCCTATGAACGAAGTATATGAATCCTGTATCCAGCAATGCATCCGAACTGCGCAGCAGGCTGAGCATTGTATAGTTGAATGCATGAAAGAGCAGAATACTGAGATTTTAAGATGCATGCAATTGAACCGTGATTCCGCAGACATCTGCCTCTTTGCTTCAAAGATGATGATGAGAGGAAGTGAAAATGCTGCGCTCGCCTGCGAGCTCTGTGCCACCATATGCGAGGACTGTGCAGAAGAATGCAATAAACATTCAACCTTGCAGCATTGCATAGATTGTGCAAAAGCCTGTGAGGAGTGTGCTGCTGAATGTAGAAAAATTCTGAATTAAGCGATCGGTTAAAGTGAATCACCGGTGAGGATACATTGAACATCGATTGAATCAATTCAGACAGCTTATCCTACCATTCAGACATATCGTCTAACCATTCAGATGGCCGCATCACATGTATGATAATAGCGGGTATATATTTAAAGCTTGTAAAAACATTCATAACCCAAAAATTCTTACTATGAAAAATTTATTCACTCCACTGTTCTTAATAATAAGTTGCACCCTCTTTTCTATCCATGCTAAGGCAACCGTAGTGATGATTGAAGTTAAAGATTTTGAATTTGAACCTGATGAAGATGTAAATGTTAACGTAGGCGACACCATTCAATGGTTTTGGACAGAGGGCTCTCATACTACCACATCCACAAATATTCCTGTTGAAGCGACCGCTTGGGACGCTGTTATCAGTTCCACATCACAGACTTTTCAGTACGTTGTAACTTTTCCCGGCAACTATGATTATGTATGCACTCCACATGCTCCGGGGATGGCTGGCAATTTTATCGTAACAGGTGGCACAAATATTCCGGTGACTGCCACTGCCGGAGATTTAGATTTTGAATGGTATGTTGCGGGAAATGAATTACTGATTAACGTCTCTTCTTCATCATCTAATCAGGTAGAAGTAAAATTAATGGATTTCAAGGGTCAGATGCTGAAGAAATTAGCTCAGGTCTCGTCAAATGAGAACAATAACTTTTCGTTTGATACAGGCAATCTTTCAAAAGGAATATATCTCGTTGAAATAATATCCGGTGAGGGCCGCGTTACCCGCCAGATAGCTCTTCAATAATTTTCAACCTGCTACTAATTTCTTGTATTTGAAGCGGTGAGGTGTTGTATCACCAAGCCGCTTCTTTTTGTTTTCTTCATAATCAGAGAATCCTCCTTCGAACCAATATTCCTGACCCTCACCTTCAAAGGCTAAGATGTGAGTGGCAACACGGTCAAGAAACCACCTGTCGTGGGATATCACCACGGCGCATCCGGCGAAGTTTTCCAGTGCTTCTTCGAGAGATCGTAATGTATTGACATCAAGATCATTCGTCGGCTCATCAAGAAGCAACACGTTGGCCTCTTCGCGAAGGGTGAGTGCCAGATGCAACCTGTTCCGTTCGCCTCCCGACAGAATCTCCACCTTCTTCTGCTGGTCATTCCCCGTGAAATTAAATTTACCTACATATGCTCTGGAGTTGATCTTATAGCTTCCTACTTCAATAAAATCTGTTCCACCACTTATAACCTGGTAAACAGTTTTGCTTGGGTCTATAGAGGTATGCATCTGATCAACATACGAGATCTTTACTGTTTCCCCTATGTCGAAAGCACCTGTGTCGGGCTTTTCAGTTCCAAGTATCATTCGGAACAAAGTTGTTTTTCCAGCACCATTAGGTCCAATGATTCCGACAATTCCTCCCTGAGGAAGATTGAAGCTAAGATTTTCAAAGAGCACCTTATCGCCGAATGACTTAGACACATTTATTGCTTCAATCACTTTAGCCCCCAGCCGTGGGCCAGGTGGAATGAACAGTTCAAGCTTATCTTCCTTTTGCTTCACCTCTTCACTAGCCATCTTCTCATAATTCTGTAGGCGCGCCTTCGATTTAGCCTGTCGAGCTTTTTGCCCCATGCGCACCCATTCCAGCTCTCGCTGCAGCGTCTTCTGCCGTTTTGATTCCTGTTTTTCCTCTATTGCAAGGCGCTGCGATTTCTGATCGAGCCATGAGGAGTAATTTCCTTTCCATGGAATTCCCTCACCACGGTCGAGCTCGAGGATCCATCCTGCCACATTGTCTAGGAAATAACGGTCGTGCGTCACTGCTATAACAGTTCCCTTATACTGTTGCAGGTGCTGTTCCAGCCACATCACAGATTCCGCATCAAGATGGTTCGTAGGTTCATCGAGCAACAAGATGTCTGGTTCCTGCAGCAGCAGGCGGCACAGTGCCACACGTCTCCGTTCACCCCCGGAGAGGTTTTTTACGGGCATTTCTCCCTCAGCACAGTTTAGCGCGTCCATCGCACGTTCGAGCTTCGAATCAATTTCCCAACCATCTACAGACTCGATTTTCTCCTGAAGATCGCCCTGCCTGGTAAGCAGCTTGTCCATCTCATCTGCGCTGAGTGGTTCAGAAAATTTGTTGCTAATGTCTTCAAACTCCTGGAGCAGGTCGATGACATCCTGCACCCCCTGGCTTACTATTTCTTTTACCGTTTTAGTTTCATCGAGGTGGGGCTCCTGTTCGAGCATTCCTACTGAATATTCTTTTTCAAACTGAATTTTACCCTGGTACTGCTGGTCTGTGCCGGCTATGATTTTTAGAAGAGTAGATTTACCACTGCCATTCGCACCGATGATTCCTATTTTCGCTCCATAATAAAATGAGAGATAAATGTCTTTCAGAATCTGCTTGTTATTCGGAGGAATCAATTTGCCTACCCCCTGCATTGAAAATATGATCTTGTTGTCTGCCATTGATATTTTTATGAGCGGCAAAGATAATTGAAGGGATCATTTTTGAATGATTATCCCTTTGGGATGTAATGTTTTAATAAGTCTTATCGAAAAGAGAGAGAAGTAATGAACAGTACTATACTATAAGGGCTTATCGCCTTAAAGCAATAAATACGCTTCCAATGATATATTAGGGGCAATATTGAAGTAGTGCGGTTAAATTAATCCATGTGCATTTAAAACTGATGACATCAGAACATCAACCGCACTACTCACAAAGAATTCGGAAATAAAAAGAAAGAATTACCTCAGTCGTTGCCCTGAGTTTTCACTATCTTATTATAAACCCCAAAGAGGAGGAAAGGTGCAACCCATTGCCCGATAAATAGGCTGGTATGTCTCTTTCCCATAATCTGCATAAGCGCTGATACACTCATTGCAGACAATGCCATCCAAAGAAATGTATCAGAGGGTAATTTTGCGGTTTGATTCTCAATTGCTTCTGCTACTTCGCCTTCTTCATGCGAATCATTGTTAGCTATATCCATTTTTGTTGGTTTTAAAAACACCATATCAATTTTCTTGCCCTAAAATAAATTTATCTCGCAAGTTGAGGGATTAGAAATTAGATTCCTATTCTGAATTTTTCTAATAGTGTAGAAGTATTATCGCGTCCTAAAAAACTTCTTCTCACAATCTCTTAGGAGTATGCGAAGAAGGAAATAAAAAGGGGGTTAATTGCCCATATTGATGAAGAATCGCGACAAATACGGTGTCAATTACTTTGACCGAGAGAGAAAGCCTTCAAATAGAAAGCACCGCCGGATGCAGCGATGCATTTCTATTCGGGGATGAGATAATTATTGAATGCTCAGCTTCTGGATTTCCTTATATCCATTATTTTCTATTGAGATAAAGTACACACCCTTACTCCTGTTCCGCAAATCAATTGAGCGAAGCCACAGTTGTGATTTATCCTGGTAAGTATTTTTAAAAACATTATTTCCAAAAGCATCCGTCACGGTTATATTAACAGGCAAAGAATTTTTGGTGTCAAATGAAATATAAAAAAGACCGTCACTGGGATTAGGATAAAGCTTATATGCAAAGTTTGAAGTATAAATTGTTTGAACCCCTGTGGCAATAAAAGTTCCGCCCCATTCAAAAATACCACCCGTTGTGCTATCAACATTCACGCCTCCACTCCATCCAGTAGAGTTATTGTAGAATTCGACGGCAAGATGTGTAACATTGGAGTCAATGGTTACCCAACTATCACCCCCATCCAAACTGTAAGCAGACCCGAAAACAAAACCGCTCGCGTCATCAATACCCGACGATACCAAGGTATTACCAGTGCCGGGCACATAAGCCAGATTTCCATTAAAGTAAGTGCCGGAAGGTGTAATATCAGTCCAGGAAGCACCACCATCAGTAGTGCGCATAATAGACTTAAAAGCGAAGGTTTGTGGATCAATAAGTTCAACCCAGCCGACCATTTCATTCGCAAATTCTACAGTAGAAATCCCATCGGAACTACCTGTGGAAAGAACAGTCCAGGTTTCCCCAAAATCGGTTGTCATATAGATTCTGCCGGCATTGGTACCAAACCATAATATATTACCATGAACTGCGAAAGATCTTATATATCCGAATTCACCTGGTAGCGGGTCGGGAATGTCAGAACCATTAACGAGATTCCATGTGTCACCTCCATCATTAGTTGTATATATTTCAAATTCATCATTTACGGGATCCCCCATTGTCAGCCCCTCATTACCATTCCAGAAGTGAACAACATTGGGGAAAGAATTGCTGCCAAAAGCGGATGTTTGCTGATTCCATGTTTCACCACCATCAGTGGTTTTCCAGACACCCCCGCCCAAAAAATCTCCCGCATTTTTATAAAATAAAGCCCAAGCAGTATCAGCACTAATTGCTGATAAGCCTGACCATGCATTATCATTAGGAGCTTCTTCCACAGTACCCGGTATCCATGTAGCTCCACCATTATTGGTACGGGTAAAATCGCGGATACTGGTCCCCAAAAAATCCTGAGCCGTAGCCCACACGGTGGAGGTATCAACTATTACAATTTGAATAATGACTCTGGACACGGCAAATCCTGTTGCCTGCTCAATCCATTGTGCTGATGCAGATATGGAGATGATTGCAGACAATACAAGCATAGGTAAATATTTTTTCATGGTTTTTGAGTTTTAGTTAATCAAATTTAGAATAAATTAGTCAAAGGCTGCAAAAACATTTCCACATTATAATGCTCTTGTATTTATTTACCATTATTTTCCTTTATTCGGTGATTGTCATGGTCATCCAATCCCTACAATGTAGTGGTGTATCATATGACGTATAATAAGGATGCATGAATTCAAACTTACACAATGATGTTATATACATCAAGTGACTATGGGATATTTTTTGAATTGGTTACGCCCAGTCCAATGATCAAATCAAGAAAGCTTCAATCAGCCTTGGATGATGGGACCAAAATATATTGGGGTGTCCTTTACTCAATACGCTTACAGCGATCCACGAGGTGTTGGATAAATTCTTCGTTAGAGGAAAATTGATTGTTGATGTTAACAGCATGATTTGCCAAAGCATAATAATTGCCACGCATCAGAAACCAGAAGATCTCAAGAATTCCGATTCCCTGAAATACTATGGATCTATTGTTTGCGTATTCCCCTAACGTTTTGATGAAATGCTCAGGATGCTGCGTCCAGTGCATGCCTTGTCTTACATGGTGTGAAGTATGGTAACCATCATTCCAACACTTATGGTTGTAATTATTGTTTACACAGGTAATTGAATTTTTATAAGGATTGCCAGGATCCTCTGCAGCAATAAATGCATGTTGAGTCCAGTTTCCAAGCATCATAATAAAGCGGGAAATAATGAATGGGGTAATAAAAACCACAAGCGTGGCAGGTAAGCTGATGAAGGATAGTCCTACACATAACCCTATAAATAAAAATTCTCCCATTAAACATTTGATGATGAGCACATGCCGGTTATGCCTCTTAAAATAGCTTATGAGCTTTACTAACCCAAGAAATAAAAAATCAGAAAAGTACTTTAGAAAATCTTTAAAGCTGTTTCTCTGATATGCCATTGTACTGCTTTGATCCGGCTCGAGATTATTTTCAGGGTGATGCATAAATATATGATGGCTATAATATGTTTCAGGGGTTTGTCCGAAGAAGGGCCCCACAATCCACGGGAGGTAATGATTAAAAAAAGAATACCTCTTGTTAAAAAATTTTCTGTGGCTGGTACAATGCAGCATCAGGCCAAAAGACCCCTTGAATGTAAAGTTGTTCAGATATACATATGTCGCCGCAAGAATCCACCAGAGAGAAGCAGGAATGAAAGGCAGATAGAGCATCACAGCTATAGGAATTATGGTGCATGTTATCTGAAGGGTTACATACGCAAAAGGTAGATCTCGTTTATCACTCAGAAAACGCATCAGGAAACGATCAAGCGTGCTCATCGGACTCTCTATATATATGGGGTCGGTGTTTGGTTGTAATACTTGCATTTATTTCTTATCAAGGATTTAGTGTAAAGAGGAATGAAGTGGTTTCGCGTAATTAAGCAAAGCTTTTTGGAGAACTCTCTTTGTAGGGCTTACGTCAACTATCTGGTTACGAATGTAGGGCAAATTAACGACATTGAAGCAGGGTTGTTGTTACTGCCTAATCATTTAAGTTATAGCAATAGCTGCATAGTTGATTCAATGGCTCATCTCCAGTTGAATTATATTATGGAAGTGAGACCTGAGGGATTCGAACCCACGACCTCTTCCCTGTCAAGGAAGCGCTCTAAACCAACTGAGCTAAGATCTCAAGTTCACAAAAATAGAATCTTCTGAATTCACACTTGCAGGAAGATTTGGGTCGTAAGGGTTACTTTAACTATACAAAAAGGGTGAAGGAATAAGGTAAGATTATATAAATACTTAAACGTTTTAGGCATAGCGATCACGTCCTTGTATTATTATGAAGTCAAAAATTCGACAGCTCTAAATTCTGAATAATATTTCCCTGCAATAAAATCCACGCAGAATCCTACATGACCTCCTTCCTCTGGTACCTCTAGAAAAACATTCGGATGATTTTCGCATTCATCATAGGGCAGGCATGCACTTGTAAAGAAAGGATCGTTCTTAGCTGTAAGGATGAGCGTAGGAATGGTTACGTCTGCGATAAAATTTTTTGCACCACAGGAACGATAGTAGTGAAGCGCATTTTGATAATCGTGCATGCGGCTGGTGTAGAGATTATCAAAATCATGCAATGAACTGATGGTTTTAATCTGATCAGAGGTCAATAAAAATGGAAGCTGCTCGCTTCTTTGCTGAAGTTTTTCTTTTAATGTTTTAAGAAAATGATCCCTGTAGATTAAAGAAAGCCGCTTATCAAGACGTGCAGCTCCTGCTTCGAGGTCACAAGGAACGGAGATCGTTACTGCCCTGGAAATTTTTTCCGGAAGATCAGATTTGTGCTCCCCCAAATATTTAATTACAAGATTTCCTCCGAGGCTAAATCCAACAAGAACAAGCTGCTCACAATCATTATTTAATAGGATGTGACTTATTACAGTTTCAACATCATCAGTGCTACCGCTGTGGTAGGCTCTTGGCTGAACATTTAATTGTCCGCTGCAGCCGCGCAGATTCATTGCCGCTAATTTGAATCCTGCTTTTGAAAGCGCTTTGGTCATGCCTCGCATATATGGCTTGTCGGCAGATGCTTCGAGCCCGTGAATCAGTAAGGCAATTTTTTTTTTAGCCGCCCCATGCCAGTCAATGTCAAGAAAATCATGATCCGCGGTAAATATCCGTTCGCGGCTATAATTCACACCATCAACCTTTCTGAATAATGCGGGCACTATTGTTTGAAGATCACCACCAGGTAAATAGAATGGTGGTTTATAGTGGGATTGAATGACCGGCAAAGTATTTTTTAAGAAGGCAAAATTAAGTGATCACAATGGGTAACCCTCCTTATTGTTATATCGTGCTTGACCCGCCATCTCCACTTAATTACAGATTTAGCTTATTAATTAGTTCGTTTCCACAATCCCAGGAGCTAAGAGAAAAGTGATGGCGGGTCAGGCTTGCCCCCAGTTTCAAAGACAGAATAAACGGACTTCTTCTAATTACGAATAATTTAATAATAATACTTCCAGAAGACCTAATACAAACCCTAAGAACGCGCAGAAAATTTTCAGTTGTGTGATGCTGTTTCCCGCTTGCCGCTTGAAAATTTCCTCAATATAAGAGGGTGCATAGTTTTCCAGCTTTTCATTAATAAGTTTTTCAATGTCGTAGCTTTTTTCAAGGTCATCAGCTATGGTATTTATCAGTTCCGGTATCATGGCCTCCAGTTCCTTCATCAGAATCTCTCTCATGCGGTCAACCAATCCATCTGTTACGAACATGCTAAATACCGGTATCTTCTCCTTCAGCTTGTTTCGCAGAAAATCATCCACTTTGGATTCAAGCATCAAGCTGATCCTGCTAAGCTTTTCCGGTGCAAGCAAACTTTCCTTTAGCTTATTGATATTCAGGAAATTTTTTGAAACATAACTCCCTGCATGCTTTCCCCACTCAGGTAACTTTTTCGGTATAATGCCCTGGAGTTCGATAATGAAAAAATTATTTTTTGTCCGTGGATGAAACAGGAACCATGACAATGCAGAAATAATCGACCATCCAAAAATGGCATTAAGGAATGGTATTAAATAAATCATTGAATTCCACTCATGTTGAATAAGAAATGCACAAAATACCATTAAGAACTGCGCTATAATGGAAAATGAGACCCTATGATTTTATTAGATGGTAATCGTTAGATTCACGAATTGTTTAGATAAGACAAAGGGCAGAGATGATGGGAGGTTTCTTAATCTTTTGCCAATTTTAATTAGCGCCCAAATTTTTCTTGCAATATCCGCAACCTTTATTGTACCCAAAGCATCAGAATGCAAAAACTGTTATCATTAGAATCCATACCCAATATTATAGGGATAAATTCCGAATTGAAGCTTGGAAGGCTTAAATATCCGTTTCTGCTCCCATAATTCAGAAACTACTTTTGAACAATTAAGTATCTTGAAATTGATTCCAAACAGACCTATTATGCAAATTATTGAAGTCACTACTCCAATTCTTGAAAAGAATTTTATTGAGGTAAATGTCCATCTATATGCAAATGACCCGAACTACATTCGCCCGCTTAATCATGAAATTCTGGACATATTCGATAAAAGGAAAAACAAGCTCCTCAACAATGATAATGCAAAGCGGTGGTTATTAAAAGATGAAGCGGGTGAATATATTGGTAGAATAGCTGCATTTCTTAATCCCCATTATAGGAACAAAGGAGATACTCTTAAAACAGGCGGCATTGGCTTTTTTGATTGCATAAACAATCAGCAGGCAGCCATTTTATTGTTTGATACGGCAAAAAATTGGTTTGAAGAATTGGGTGTTGAAGCCATGGATGGCCCTATCAACTTCGGTGAGCGTGATAAATGGTGGGGGCTTTTGATCGATGGTTTTCATTCTCCATTGTATGGCATGAACTACAATGCCCCCTATTATCAGAAACTGTTTGAGCAATATGGGTTTAAGACCTTTTATAACCAATTCTGCTGGCATCTTAGGGTAGATACTCGTTTGCCGGAAAAATTTTATGCCGCCCACCAAAAACACTGTGACAATAAAGACATACATGCCGAGCGGGTAAATCGCCGCCATCTGGATAAGTATGCAAGGGATTTTTCTCACATCTATAACAGGGCATGGGCACAGCATGAAGGCAATAAGCAGATCTCTCCAGAAAAGGCCATCGGCCTATTTAATAAAATGAAGCCCATCCTTGACAGGGATATTATGTGGTTTACCTATCAAAAAAATGAACCTGTTGCTGTATGGCTGAATATTCCGGACCTGAATCAGATATTCCGGCACTTTAATGGAAAGTTCTCTGTATGGGAAAAGATAAAATTACTCTGGTACAGATACACGGGTAAATGTAACCGGTTCGTTGGAATTGTTTATGGCATAGTACCGGAATGGCAGGGTTCCGGAATAGATTATTATATGATAGTTGAGGCATCAAAAATTATTCAGTCCAAAAATAAATATACGGAACTCGAGCTGCAGTGGCAGGGTGATTTTAATCCCAAGATGCTCGCTATCTCAAAGCAACTGGGGTGTAGCCAGAGCCGTAAACTTGCAACCTTCCGATACCTATTCGATCAGAGCAAAGTTTTTGAAAGGCATCCTATGCTTCACTGATATTTCAATCATTAGACAAGGCTATTCCACGGGTCTTGTAGCTCTAACTCTTACACAGGATTTCAGCATAACTATCTCTCATTTCTACACCTAACATTTGAATTTTTTGTGAGGCACAATTGAGGCCGGCTTACCTTCCCTATAATGACAACCCGTAGTTAAGGAAAAGTGGAAGTGCGTAAATCATAGGGATTTTTGACGATGGTTAGCCTTTAAGGATTAACAATTTCAGTTAAGGGAACGGTCCAAAACCTTATAAGGAATATAAAAAAACTACCGTAATGCCTAATAGGCTATTTGTTAAATAATTGTCTTTTTTTTATAAAAACTTATAAATTAATAAGATTTTTCATTTATTTCGCATCTGCTGGATGCATACACCAGGTGAAAGAGTGTAGTCATTTTGCGTCATACCTCGTCGGTTAATGGAATGCGCCATAAATCTATATGAGGCGACCCAGCTAAGACAATAACCCCCCTTAGGCCATTATTTATTATTCCCTACAAAATTTTTCATGGAAAAATCACTACTAATTTTCATCGCGTGCGCTTTAATTCTAAATAATTCTTATTCACGGCATTCGCCTGGTTATAAAGGTGGAGAATCACCGGCAGGTAATGGGGGTAATGAGTCAATTGATGATAGAATCACCTACCCCTGTAGTGTAATGCTTCCGGCCACCACCACTGTTCCATATACCTTAACATTTACTTGCGATGGAACTGTGAAAACGAGCACAGAAGTAGCAACACAGTCCTCAGCACTGTCGTATGCCCTTAATAACTGGTCTGCTTATGGCACGTGGACGCGTAGAGCTGGAGTACTACAGGTAAAAAGTAATTGTCAAAATTGCTCGATTGCTTACACCTTAACTTCCTCACTCACTGACACCTGTAGTGTGATGCCTCCCTCCACTACAACTGTTCCATATACTTTGACATTTACTTGTGATGGAACAGTATTAACAAGTACAGAAATAATGACGCTGGAGGAAGCACATGCTTATTTTCAAACCAACTGGTCTTCTTATGGAACATGGACACATGCAACGGGGCTATTACAGGTAATTTTATCTTTTCCCATACAGAGAACTTTCCATTAAAG
>MWVX01000156.1_pt1 | contig 19093 bp, 20 predicted proteins | sample 1047311 | NCBI WGS metagenome assembly MWVX01 (sample SAMN06349984, study PRJNA376086) | soil metagenome | isolation source: MtG-4 sample Antarctic (ecotone) soil | place: Antarctica | collected 2015-01-13 | reverse complement strand
ATTTTTGGAAGGTAACCTGTTTAATGCGGGTATCCGTCCTGCAATTAATGTGGGTATTTCTGTGAGTCGTGTGGGTGGTAATGCACAGATTAAATCTATGAAAAAAGTTGCAGGTACATTAAAACTTGACCAGGCTCTTTATCGGGAGATGGAAGCCTTCTCTAAATTTGGCGGTGATCTTGACCCCGCTACAAAAGCCGTTCTTGATAAGGGAGCTCGTAACGTGGAAATATTAAAGCAACTTCAATATTCTCCCATGAGTGTCGAGAAACAGGTGGCCATAATTTATCTTGGTACACAAGGATTACTAACGCAGGTGCCTGTAAGAAGAGTAAAGGAGTTTGAAGAACATTTTTTAACTGAAATGGAAAACAGGCATTCTGATTTGTTAGGTGAGTTTAAAAAAGGCAATCTACCAGAAGATGGCTTAAAACAAATGGTAGAGTTAGCGAGAGGATTAATGGGGGGATATAAATAAAATCCTGGAGTTTTCAAAATAGTTCAACGGCTTCCCAAAAGGAGCCGTTTTTATTTTGCATAAATAAAATAAACATTTCGGAGAAAGCCCAATCCCGGGAGAACAAAAATAATATTTATAATAAGAATTGGTTTATAAAATAAACTAGTCTATGTTTGTTATCCAAATTAAAACTGGTGAAAAAGATATTCTTACTTTTTGTTGCTTTTGTGGCATTTACCATACTCCAGGCCCAGGTTAAAATTCAGGGGAAGATAAAAGATAACAGAAACCATCCTCTGGCAGGTGTAAGTATCAGCCTGAAGGATTCCTATGATGGCGGAACTACGGACTCCACCGGTTACTTTTCTTTTCGCACAACAGAAACCGGTGAACACACTGCAATTGCTTCCAGCATTGGGTATAATGCAGCAGAACAGAAATTAGTCATCGGCAAAGAGGCTATTACTCTCAACCTTGTTCTCAAAGAAAAATTGGATGAATTGAAAGCCGTAATGGTAACCGCAGGTTCTTTTGCAGCAGGTGATTCTAAGAGAGCTGCGGTATTAAGTTCTCTGGATGTTGCTACAACAGCCGGTTCAAACGCAGATATTACTGCAGCTTTAAAAACATTACCAGGTACACAACAGGTAGGTGAGCAGGAAGGCCTTTTTGTGCGTGGGGGAGCAGGTTATGAAACCAAACAATTTATAGACGGGGCATTAGTGAACAACCCCTATTTCTCCAGTGTACCTGATATCTCGTCCCGGGGGCGTTTCTCTCCTTTTCTTTTTAAAGGAACCGTTTTTACTACAGGAGGTTATTCAGCTTTATATGGTCAGGCCTTATCTTCAGTGCTGCTGCTTGAGTCGATTGATCTTCCTGAAAAGTCGGAAGTTAATGCTTCCATTTCTCCGTTGTTTTGGGGTGCCGGAACGCAGCACCTGGCAACGGATAAAAAATCATCATGGGGTATAAACTTCAGTTATGTAAATGTTGGATTGTACTTTGGTCTCGTAAAACAAACCCCCGATTATTTCAAGTTACCGCGATTCCATAATGGAGATGCAAACTTTCGTTTTAAAACCAAAACAGGAGGAATTGTAAAATATTACACCACTTACACTTACGGCAACCTTGGCTTAAGAAGACCCGACATTGACAGTTTATACCTTAAAGATGCCTTTGCTTTAAACAATTATAACTGGTACAACAACGTAAGCTGGAAAGAAAATTTAGGTAGCGGCTGGAAGATGAATCTTAGTACCAGTTACAGCACGAATAAAGATGAGGTATCCCAGCAGGTTCAAGATCAAAGTAACAAGCCAAAGCAATTTGAGAGTAGTATATTTTGGATGCAGAATAAGAACTTTGCTGTGCAGCGAAGGCAGGACCTGGCGCAGGTAAAAGGAGTTGTTGAAAAGAAGCTTAAGGGGATAAGTGGCATACGCTTCGGAAGTGAATATTGGTATGCTTTCGATAAGACATTAATAAAAGATACAGCGCGAAAGCTTGTCGATCATTATACTGCTGTATTTGCAGAAACTGATATATATGTTACCAATGATCTTGCAGCCAAAGCAGGTGTTCGTTTCGAAAATTCCTCCCTCATAAACACAGCAGATATAGCTCCGCGAATGTCACTTGCATATAAAACCGGCAGGAACGCACAAATGTCGCTTGCTTATGGCGTGTTCTATCAAAAGCCCGAGAATACGCAACTATACTATACAACAAGTCTTGGTATGACTAAAGCCACCCATTACATCATCAACTACCAGAAGATGACAACCGAAAGAATATTTCGTGTTGAAGGGTATTACAAGAAATATCAGGATCTTATCAAATCTATTCCTACTACTTATTATGTTTCTGCTTATAGCAACAACGGATCAGGTTATGCAAAAGGCATTGACATTTTCTGGAGAGATAAAAAGTCGATTAAAAACTTTGATTACTGGCTAAGTTATTCATACATAGATACCAAACGGGATTATCTCAATTACCCCCGGCAATTGCAGCCCAACTTTGTAGCTAACCATACGGCATCAGTTGTAATGAAACGCTTCTATACATCAATAAAGTCAGGCTTCAACTTTACATATAGTTATGCAACAGGCAGACCATACTATAATCTTATGGTGAACAACAATAACAAATACTTTATTGCAGATGAAGGCAAAACTAAGAGCTATAACACGCTAAACTTTAGTGCAGAGTATGTGCCCAGCATTGGAAAAACAAATGCCAAAACATTTATAGTGCTGTTTGCAAGCACGTCGAACGTGTTGGGGGCTAACCAGGTCTTTGGATATAATTATTCGTACAGTGGTAAGTATAAAGAAGCGATAACACAACCTGCAAAGCGGTTCTACTTTATTGGTTTATTCCTAAGCTGGGGTGTTGACAGAACACAAGATGTTATTAATAATAATTTATAGTCTAAACCGGGATTTAATGGGATTAGTGGGAGGAATGAGATGGATGTGTTTTAAGGAAAGTAAGGCTATTGTGAATATAGGTATGCTCTTTAAAAAATATAAATAAACAATAATCAAAAACGCTCTGTTCAGTTAGAGCAGATAAACAAAAACAATCATGAAAAAGTTATTATTATCATTAAGCGTATTGCTTTTTACATCTGCATCTTTCGGGCAAAACGATAAGTTTCAGAAAGGCATGGAAAAGACGATGACCATGTTAGACTCGGCTAAAACAGCAGACGATTATACAAGCGTTGCAGCAGCCTTCGAACGTATTGGCAATGCAGAAAAAACGCAGTGGCTTCCCTATTACTATTCAGCCTTTGCTAACATAATGAAGGGCTTCCAGGATCCGAAAGTAAACAAAGATGAAGTGGCAACTAAAGCAGAAGAACTCATTGCAAAGGCAGAAGCAATTGAACCGAAAAATTCAGAAATATATGTGCTGAAAAATATGGCCTCGACACTTCATATGCTGGTTGACCCTCAAACCCGCTGGCAACAATATGGTACCCAGGGTACTCAAGCTTTGGCTATGGCAAAGCAACTTGATCCAAACAATCCCAGAGCGTATTTGATGGAAGGCCAGGGAATATTTGGAATGCCTGTTCAGTTTGGTGGTGGTAAAGACAAAGCAAAACCAATTTTCGAAAAATCTATTGCTTTGTTTAATGCCCAAAAACCTGCTTCATCTATTATTCCTCACTGGGGTAAATCTTCAGCCGAACGTATGCTTGCTTTTTGTAAATAATATCATCCCAATATTGTAAAGGTTGGGGCCTATGCTTTTTAAAATTAAAATTGCCGTATGAAAGAGGAAGACAAAGAATTTTCGCCGCGGGAAAGCCTTATGCTTATCCGTTCAATGATCGAAACAACCAAACATTCCATAAGTGATAACAGCCATTACTTTTTGCTTTGGGGATGGGCTGTTATGATTGGATGCATTGTTCAATATTTACTGATGTCTGTATTCAAATCTCCCTATCATTATTATGCATGGTTGATCACATTGGTGGCGGTTGTATTTCAAGTTATCTTTTTAATAAAAGATAAAAAGAAAGAAAGGGTTAGAACTTTTATTAATGAGGCCCACGCACATTTATGGTTAGTGATAGGTCTTTCGTTTATTGCTTTGTTTTTTATTTTTAGTAAAATCGGGTGGAGGTATTGTTTCCCGATTTACATTTTAATATACGGTATCGGTACCTCTGTGTCAGGCAGGTTAATAAAGTTTAGGCCTCTTATTATCGGAGGCGCAGCAAATTTGCTGTTAGCAGCTATCACTGTTTACTTTAGATACGACCTTCAAATTCTAATGACTGCATTGGCTATCTTAATCAGTTATATTATTCCCGGTCATTTGCTTCGGATACACTATCGTAAAACGAATCTTTAAAATTATGGAACAGAAGGATGAGTTGACAGAGCACGAAAGCCTGAAGATAATTCAGCAGATGATTGATACCGCCAAGCAGGAACAAAAGGATGATGGAAAAGGGTGGATTGTTTGGGGATGGATGTTATTTCTTGCCTCTGTTTTAACAGCCGTGAATATGCACTACCATTGGTTCCAGACTTTCTTTTTTTGGAATATCCTGGGTATTGTAACACTCGTAATTTTTATGATTGAGTTTATTAAGAATTCGGTAATAAAGAAACAGGAAAAAGTAGAAACGTATACTAAGGCTATTTATAAAAAGTTGAATATCGGTTTTTTCATCAGCCTCTTTTTTATCATTATTGCAATAAATGTAGGGATAAGTCCCCTAAAGGGATTCCCTATGCTAATAAGTTTATATGGCTTTTGGATACTTATTTATGGAGCGTTACTTAACTTTAAACCATCTGTTATCGGCGCTTTTGTTACATGGGCAATAGCCTTGGTGGCTCTATTTCAAACTAACTTTCAGGTGGTCATGTTATTGCATGCGGTTGCCGCATTATGTGGCTATATTATTCCTGGCCATATTGCTAATAAAAAGTTCAAAGCGATTACTGCAAAGAAATCCCTTAATAAGAATATTGGTGTTTAAAGAACTGGATCCCATATTACACTCACAATTGCGGCTGGCAGTTATGAGTTTACTTATAAGTGTAAAGGAAGCCGACTTTACTTTTATAAGAGAGAAAACAAACTCAACTGCAGGTAATCTAAGCGTTCAGGTTCAAAAGCTAAAAGATGCAGGTTATATTGATGTAAGTAAACAATTTAAAGACAACTATCCTCTTACCACTTGTAAGATCACAAAAAAAGGTATTGAAGCATTTGAAAATTATGTGAAGGCTCTGCAGGAATATTTGAATATGGGTAAGTAGATGTTACGTTGACAGATGTTTGGTGACAGTTTACCGTTAAAATTTAGCGAGTTGAGTTGATTAAGACTTTATTCTTCTTCTTTTAATTCAATACCATTTTTTGAAAGATAACTTCCAATATTAAATGTTATTCCATTCATTATTTCAATGTCTTTGTTCCAGTCAATTAATAACCAGTCTTCATTTGGCGAAGCTATGACTACCTGCCTTGATGCTGTAAGTATCCATATAATTTTATCAACACCAAATTCATGAAACTTAGTGGTTTTCTTTTTTAAATATTCTTCAAATTTAAGCACGGAAAGATCTGCTTTTGTATCCACTTCAATTACTACGTTAGCCGGTATTTTTACATACTCATTATTGATATCGGATGGCTTTAGCCGTTTTCTTTCGTATAACATTATGTCCCCGGCCAAATTGTTTCCATGATCCAGATATACACCTGCTTCATTGGTCATTATCCAAAATTCTTTTTCATTAAAGTACCTATATAACAGGCCGACAATAAAGCTTACAATCACTGCTTGCAAAGAACTACTGCCCATAATATCCTCGGGTTTTCTTTTTTTATTTAATACAGATTGATAACCGTGGTAATAAATAGGCTTCCCATCCATTATCTCATAAATCAGACTTTCAGGAACTTTTCTTTGCTTAATCTTAGGTTTTATTTTTGTTTCGATCATACTCAATATTTCCTTAGTGAAATACTAATGAAAATTACAACTATATCAAAAACTTTCAAAAAATAGCCGGCTTTCTTTCAACTACCTTTATTGTATATTGTTATATCTGCATGCCTCCAATCATAAGGGTTAAAAATCTTTCCAAACATTTTAAAGAAATTGTAGCAGTCAATCAATTATCGTTTACAGTTAACCAGGGTGATGTATATGGATTTTTAGGACAAAACGGAGCAGGAAAATCTACAACTATTCGAATGCTGCTCACTTTAATAACTCCAACTAATGGCAAGATTGAAATGTTTGGGATGGACCTAAATACTCATCGAAAAGAAATTCTTAGGCAGGTAGGTGCGGTAATAGAAAAACCGGATGTTTATAAATATTTAACGGCATTTGAAAACTTACAATTGTTTTCAAAAATAAGTGGGGGACGGAAGTTAACCACTGCACAATTAGTTGAACAACTGGAAAGCGTTGGACTGAAAGACCGTGCATATAGTAAAGTAAAAACCTTCAGCCAGGGAATGAAACAACGCCTTGGTATTGCTATCGCCCTTGTTCATGATCCGCAACTTATTATTCTTGATGAACCAACAAACGGTTTAGATCCGCAAGGTATTGCTGATATTAGAAATCTGACTTTGCACCTAAGTAAGGAGTTAAAGAAAACAATATTAGTATCATCTCATTTATTAAGCGAGATACAACTGATAGCAAACCGCCTGCTGATTATAGATAAGGGAAAAAAAATGGTAGAAGGATATGCTTCAGAATTATTTGATCCGGCTGAAACATTAATTGAACTGGAGACAATTGACAATGAAAAAACGCTTAATCAGTTAGAGCAGAGCAGGTGGTCATCAATGTTGCAACCATTACGCGATAAAACTATTATACTTAAAATGAACAAGCAACAAGTTCCTTCCTTTCATAAGTCGCTTGCTGAGATGAACGTGCCTGTTTTGTCCATAAGGCCCCGGCTCTCTTTAGAAGATTATTTCTTACAAGTAACAACCGGAAATCAACATGTGGAAGCTTTTACAAATTGAGTTGTTCAAGATCTTTAAACGACCACGCACATATATAAGTTTCGCTGCCATAACCGCTCTTGTAGTTATTATACAATTAGGGTTAAAGATGGATGGGAAGGCATATATCGCATTCTTACTACGCGATCTTGAAACATCTTTGGATGTGGAAGGAAAGATTCTGAATGGGTATCTTGTTTGTTTTATCATTCTGCAGTTACTTTTAATACATGTGCCTTTACTCATTACCTTAATTGCAGGTGACCTTATTTCGGGTGAAGCGAACATGGGAACATTACGGCTGTTGCTTTCGAAACCAATCAGCCGCACCGAAGTTGTACTTGCAAAGTTCTTTGCTGCCACTATTTATACACTGTTGTTATTGGTTTGGATGGCGGTTCTGGCACTGTTTGTTTCGCTATTAATCTTTGGTCCGGGAGATATGCTCAATTTAAAAAGCGATTATATAGTTCAACTAAAAAGCCAGGATATATTGTGGCGTTACATTGCTGCTTTTGGCTTTGCAGCGTTAGCCATGCTAACTGTTGCATCGCTTGGTTTTCTGTTATCTATGTTTGCTGAAAATTCTATCGGCCCCATAGTGGGGACTATGAGCGTAATTGTTGTATTTACTATTTTAAGCACCCTCGATATTCCAATTTTTAATTCAATAAAACCTTTCTTGTTCACAACACATATGATAGGTTGGAAAGGCTTTTTTGATGTGAAACTTAGCGACGATAACGAAGCTATAATCGGCTCTGTACAAAACTTAGGTAAAGTGCTGCAGGCAGCAGGAATACTTTTGGTGCATGTTATTGGTTTTCTTGCAGTGTCAATAATTGTGTTTAAGAAGAAAGATGTTTTGAGTTGAGGAGAAAGTCGTTTAAGTCAATAGGTGTGTGAGGCAAACAACTTGTGGTTAGGTAGAGTAGGTGTATTAAGTACTAGAGCTGGAAATATTCATAAGCACATCCGATGCAGATAAATTTATTACATGAAAAAAATAATATTCCTATTACTGTCACCCATCATCTGTCATCTGCCAGCTTTTTCACAGGACGCAACAGGTCTTATTAAAAAAGTGAAGGCGAAACTTGACAAGGTAAACGATTATGTTGCCGAAGGGAAAATGAAAACCGATGTTGCATTTATTAAAGCGCCATCAGGCAGGGTAAAAGTTTTTTTTAAAAAGCCAAACAAGTTCAAGCTAAAACGCGACGGAGGTATCTCTATTTTACCAAAAGGAGGCGTATCTGTTAACATGAGTTCTTTGTTAACTGCAACAAATTCTGTGGCTATCGCTTCGGGAGAAAGTATGTTCGACGGTACAAAAGTAAAAGTTGTAAAGCTTTTACCAGGTGATGAAAACAGCGATGTAGTGCTTACAACTTTATATATTGACGAAGCTAATCTTCTAATCAGGAAAGCAAACACAACAACCCGGGAAAACGGAACTTATGAAGCGGAAATGAGTTACGGAAAGTATGCTGAATTTGCCTTGCCTGATAAAGTTGTATTTGCATTTAATACAAAAGATTACAAAATACCGAAAGGTGTAACGCTCGAGTTTGAAACCGGTGATAGTCCAAAGCAAAACCTGAAAAATAAAAAAGGAAAAGTTGAGATCAGCTATTCCTCTTATATTATCAATAAAGGTGTATCAGATGCCGAGTTTAAGTAATAGCTAAAAAACCTCTATGGAATATGTTTTTTCAAACTGCTCGTGCGGCGGTAACGATTGTACGCCTTCTTTATCCTCTAAATTTCCTGATGCATTTACATTGTCTGCAATTCCACACCAGGGTTCAATGCAAACAAAGTTGGCATCTTTAGCCGCCCAAATACCCATATAAGGAAAGCCTTCAAATTCAACTTTTACTCCATGAGGAGTTTTATCGCTTACAACGGAAATGGAGGTTGAATTTAAATTCTTAAAGACGATAGCATCTTTATAAAATAACTCCTTTGTTAGTTGCAGTTTATTCTGACTTTGAAGAAACGGTAAGCTTTCATTTTCAACCAATCCTTCAATTGATAAAGGCCATCTTCCCGACTCTTCATTCTCGCTAAACTCAAAATAGTAATCTTCATATTTAGTGCCTTCAATTATCGGAACAGCAAAAGCGGGATGAGCACCAACTGAGAACAAAAGATTTTCATCTCCTGTGTTTTCAAGTAAAAAAGTTATAAGGAGCTTATTTTCTTCAAGTTTATATTTTACAGAAAATAGAAAAGTAAACGGGTATACTTGTTTTGTTTGTTCAGTGCTTTTTAAAAAAAAAGTAAGAGATGTATTTGTCTGTTCTGCAAGCTCAAAATCATGGTCCCTTGCGAAGCCGTGCCTGTTCAACTGGTAATCTTTTCCTTTGTAGTGATATGTATTTCCTTTTAACCCCCCAACTATAGGAAACAAAACAGGGCTTTTCTTTGGCCAAAACATTGCATCGCCACTCCACATATACTCGAGCTTGTATTCTGAATGATAAATGCTTTGCAATTCAGCTCCCTTGTTTGCTACCTTAATAGATATAATGTTATTGGAAATGGAGTGCATGAGGAGTTATTTAAGTGAAGGATGAAATCTAAAAATTAAGACAGCCGCAATTTGAAACTTTAGTTCTCACTCTTCAATCCTTTCATCAACAACATTAGAGAATAAACGGGCACTCATTCTTCTTAAAGGGTTCTTATGATTTTCGGCATGACCGGCTCTGCGGTTAATAATGTCAATACATTCAAAAGTAGCGGCAACAAAAGAAGATGCATCAGCAATGCCTTTACCGGCAATGTCAAATGCAGTTCCATGATCAGGGCTGGTTCGTACAGCAGGAAGGCCGGCAGTGTAGTTTACACCTTCACCTATAGCGAGAGATTTAAAAGGTATTAGTCCCTGGTCATGATACATTGCCAGTACCACATCAAATTTTTCATGTTGTGCACGTGCAAAAAATGCATCTGCGCTAAAGGGACCGAACGCAAGAACGTTGCTATTTCGGGCTTCCTTAATAGCCGGTTTTATAATTGTTTGTTCTTCCTTGCCAATAAGTCCTTCATCTCCGGCATGTGGATTCAATCCAAGCACTGCAATCTTTGGCTTGTCGATTCCAAAATCTTTAACCAGGCTATCCTTTATAATGCGGAGCTTGCTAAGAATTGCTTCTGTAGAAATATGATTTGCAAGTTCAGTAACAGGTACATGCTCACTTAACAAACCAAGGCGAATGTTGCTTGCGACCATTAACATTAACACATCGCTTACCCCAAATACATGCTTTAGATAAGGCGTATGACCGCTGAAATTAAATTCAGAAGACTGAATATTTTTTTTGTGAATTGGCGCAGTTACCAATCCATGTATCTGATTTTTTTGAAGTGCTTCAACAGCAGCCTTTAAAGACTTCCAGGCATACGTGCCTCCAAGTTCATTTAGCTGACCTGGCGTTATTGCAACTTCTTCATCCCAGCAGTTAAAAATATTTACCTGTTTAATGTTAGGCTTTGTAAAATCTTTTATAGCCGAATAAGTAAAGTTAATATCGGGTAAGGCTTTGCGATAAAAGTTGATGCTTTTATTACTTGCAAAAACAACAGGTGTACAAAAATCAAGAATGCGATTGTCACTCAGGGTTTTTATTATCAGTTCTGTTCCAATTCCATTAATATCGCCGCAACTAAATCCAATTACGGGCTTTTGCTGATCGTTACTCATTGTAATTTTTTGAAGTGATAAAAGTAATTCTTTAGGAGAATAAGGCAATAAGTCGTTGGCGGTCATGCCACTTTTACTTATTTTTCCTTTTCCTAAAAAACCTATAAATCCCCTAACTCCATCACTTCCACACACAATTGCTGCTATGTTTGCAACTCACTGTAAACAGTAATGAAAAAAAGATTTTCTCTATACTTATCCCTTATCATCATCGTGATAAGTATCATTTTGGGCGTCGGTTCCTCAGGCTGCGCTAATATGATACCTCCTACAGGTGGCCCAAGAGACTCTATTCCTCCTGTTTTAATTGCTGCCACTCCCAAAGATTCAACTACTAACTTTACAGGCAACCGCATCACCTTAACCTTTAATGAGTACGTTGAAATTGAAAATGTACAGGAAAATATTATGGTTTCTCCAACCCCAAACAACACCCCTAATATTGACTATAAATTAAGAACAGTTAGCGTTAAACTGAGAGATACGTTAGAGCCTTCCACCACTTACGCAATAGACTTCGGCAATGCAATTAAAGATGTAAATGAGGGTAATGTTTTTAAGAATTTTACTTATGTATTTTCTACAGGAAGTACTATTGATGAAAATACGTTTGGAGGCAAAGTTATTATTGCAGAAACAGGTAAAGCTGATAGCACTCTAATTGTTGTTCTTCACCGCAATCTTGCAGACACTGCTGTTGCTAAAGAGAAGCCCCGCTATATTACAAAGGTTGACGGGCAGGGTAATTTTCAATTTAGATACCTACCTGCAGGAACATTTGCAGTATATGCACTTCCTAACGACTATTCAAAACGATATGATGATACAACAAAATTAATTGCCTTTGCTGATAGGCCAATAACTGTAACAGACAGCACCAGACCAATAACGTTGTTTGCTTTTTCTTTACCAAAAGCCATCCCGGCAGGTGCCGCTGCCGGCACTACCGCTAGCAGCCCCACAAAAGATAAACAATTACGGTATACATCCACCCTGGAAGCAAATAAGCAGGATATCTTAAAACCCATACATTTTGACTTTACTAGAAAGGTATCTATTGACAGCACTAAAATTATATTGACTGATAAAGATTTGAAACCTGTTGCAGGCTATCAACTTATTGCAGACACAAACCATACGCGATTTACTATTCGTTACGACTGGCCTGCAAATACTGCCTTCAATTTATTGTTTGATAAAAACGCTTTTACTGATTCTGCAGGCGCTACGCTTCCTAAAAATGATACGGTTAGATTTACTACAAAAAGCCTGGAGGAATATGGAAATGTAAGGATAAGATTTAAAAACCTTGACTTAAGTAAAAACCCTGTTTTACAACTTGTACAAAACGAAAAGACTGTTGATTCAATTCCGCTTACACAGGCGGAATGGTCTCGTAAAATATTTCCTCCCGGTGATTATGCTTTAAGAATTTTATTTGATGCAAACAAGAATGGCAAATGGGATACGGGGAGATTTTTGGGAGAACGTCATCAACCTGAAATTGTAATGAACCTTAATACTACATTTAACGTAAAGGCTAATTGGGATAATGAAAAAGAGATAACGCTGCAGGAAGGCGTTGAGCCAAGGGGGCAATGAGATCTGTCATCCGTCATCCGTCAACTCTCATCTTCATCTCTCATCTCTTATCCGCTATCTGTCATTCATTACCCGTCAACTGCAACTCTCACCTCTCATCTGTACATTTGCATTATGCAACTTCCCTCTTCTCTTTTAGAAAATGCGGTAAACGAATTTGCGAAGCTGCCTGGTATTGGTAAAAAAACGGCTTTGCGCCTCGTATTACATTTGCTGAAACAGGATGTGGGAGAAGTTCAGAACTTTGGTGAAACGATCTCACGCATGCGCAACGATATTAAATTTTGCCAGCGCTGTTTTAATATTAGTGACGCAGATATTTGCGCTATCTGTGCCAACAGTTCGCGCAACCAGCAAGTAATATGTGTAGTTGAGAATATCCGCGATGTAATTGCTATTGAAAGCACGCAGCAATTTAATGGAACTTACCATGTACTTGGGGGTATCATTTCTCCTCTCGATGGTATTGGCCCCGACCAGTTGAATATTGAGGGGCTTGTACAACGCATTCAAAAAGAAGATACCGAAGAATTAATTTTTGCCCTTAATCCAAACATACAAGGCGACACGACCATTTACTATATTCAGAAGAAACTACAGCAAAACACCTGCAAAATCACAACCATTGCCCGCGGAATTGCTTTTGGCGGTGAATTGGAATATGCGGATGAAATGACACTTGCACGAAGCATTAGTAATCGACTGCCGGTTGCACAGTACGTTAAGTAGAATTATCCGGTTCAGTCGGTTATTTTCCCCGTTTAGCCAAAAGGTTAGCAGCAACATCGGTTAGTCCATCTAAATTGCTTCCAGATAATCGTTGATTATGCACAGGAAGTTCAAGATATTTCTCATTATTGCGCTCATCTTAATTTTAGCAGGTAGTGCGGTTGCTTATAGAATGTGGAACAAACCGCGTCGCAATGTAGTTGATGAGAAAGGAATTGCAATAACGGCGTCTCAACTGGTAAAAGACTATCAGCAAAATGAGGCCGAAGCCAATAAAAAATATCTGGATAAAGCGGTAGAGGTAACGGGTAATGTTAGTGAGATAAAAAATAACCAGGAGGGTAAAGCTACTGTCATGCTAACATCTGATGATCCTTTTACGGGTGTCTTTTGTACATTAAAAGACAGTAGCGCTAATATTTCCACTGGGTCATCTGTAGTCATTAAGGGTATCTGCAGTGGAATGTTAACAGATGTACGTTTAAGAGAAGCGGTAGTTGTAAAATAAAGAGGAAGAACCGGAAGTATCAGTAACATCAGTGATCAGAAATAAAAAATTAACAGCGGGCAGCCGTCCTGATAATTAAACAAACATGTATGAGAAAGATCGTATCAATAGTAATTATTTTTCTTGTTGTAATTGGCTTTGCAGGCTGTTATTATGATAAAGAAGATGTAGTGTATCCGCGGCAAACTGCTACAACTCCAACCAACTCCTGCGATACAAATAATGTTAGGTATAGTGTTGACATTAAAAATATTTTAAGCGCTAATTGTTATGCATGCCATAGTGGAACAGCAGCAAATGGAGGTGGTTTTAAATTTGATGTTTATCCGGGAAACTTAGTAGCAAAAGCGCTTTCAGGTGCATTGGTTGGAACAATTACGCACAGCCCCGGTTTTTCTGCCATGCCAAAAGGAGGAGGCAAATTATCAGATTGTGAAATTGCTAAAATAAGAACATGGGTACGCATGAGTGCACCAAATAATTAATAAAAAAAGAACAACAAAAATAAATATATGATGCGTTTATTCATCTTAATTGTATTAATAAGTTTAACAACTTCTTCTTTATTGGCTCAAAAAATTTATAGCACTAAAAATGGTAAGATTTCATTTTTTTCCAATACGCCGCTTGAAGACATAGAAGCTAAAAACAACGAAGTTGAAAGTAAACTTGCCTCATCAAACGGGCAGGTTATTTTTACACTTTTAATGAAAAGCTTCCAGTTTGAGAACTCGCTTATGGAAGAACATTTTAATGAAAACTATATTGAAAGCAGCAAATATCCTAAAGCTGATTTTAAAGGGTTTATCACCAACATTAAAGATGTCGACTTTTCAAGAGACGGTACTTACGCTACAAAAGTACAAGGTGCCCTTACTATTCATGGAGTTACCAAACAAGTAAGCACAGATGGAACAATCACTATCAGTGGGGGGAAGGTAACTGCAAGAACTAAGTTTAATATTAGTCTTAAAGACTACAATATTGGAGGATCTCAAATAGGCAAAAAGGTTGCTGAGAAAATAGAAGTTACTGTTAACTGCCAGTATGAATAACCAAATCAAAATAACTCCGTATGCATAAAATATTTCTGATCCTGATAGCTGCATTCCTTACAAAGTGTACAGTTGCGCAAGATACAACTGACTTGTTTAAACAGCTTGAACGGGAAAGTAAAGTAACTGATAAAAACAGGACTAATTATACGTCAGCTACTTTTAAAACAACCAGGATTATTAATAGCCATAGTGTGGAAACTACAGGTAAAGGAATATTAGACTTTAGAATTTCTCATCGTTTTGGCGCCTTTAATGAAAAAGGGCAATTATTTGGTTTTGACAATGCAAAAATGCGCCTGGGTTTTGATTATGGATTAACAAGCAGGCTGATGATAGGTGCAGGCAGAAGCAGTCGTAACGTGTGGCAAAAGCAGTATGATGGATTTGCAAAGTATAAGCTTTTACGTCAGTCCACAGGACGAGTAAACATGCCGGTGTCTGTATCTTTTATGTCATCAATATTGCTTCAAACAGATTCAAGGTGGAAAACAGATACCATCAAAAGACACTCTTCTGATAGATTAAACTATGCATTTCAGTTAGTAGTTGCCAGGAAATTCAGTGATAATACTTCCTTTCAATTTGCCCCTACAGTTGTACATCAGAATATTGTTCCAACAAAAGAACAACCGAACGACATTTATGCTTTAGGTATCGGAGGACGTCAAAAAATATCTAAAAGAATTGCACTAAGCGCTGAATACTATTATGTATTTCCTGATTATAAATTTCCCGATACCCATAATTCATTATCATTAGGCATTGATATTGAAACGGGGGGGCATGTCTTCCAGATGCATTTTACCAATTCTACAGGAATGACTGAATTGCCTATGATAACTCAAACACAGGATCAATGGTCTAACGGCGCAATACACTTTGGGTTCAATATTTCACGCGTATTTAATATTGGCAAAAAGAAGAAACAGAAGGAGTAACTTCAAAAATGATGAAACGGATTATTCTCCTTTTATTTATCTCATACTTACCTATTTCCTCCCTGTTGGCACAAGGAGGAAATCTCTTTTCTGCCACATCGGGCAAAATTTCCTTTCAATCCGACGCGCCTTTTGAGTTAATTAAAGCAAAAAGTAAAGAGGTAACGGGGTTGCTCGATATCACTAAAAAAACGTTTGCTTTTAAAGTACGGATCGAAACTTTTGATGGGTTTAACAGTGCTCTTCAAAGAGAGCATTTTAATGAAAATTATATGGAAAGCAGCAAGTATTCTAATGCAAGTTTTAGCGGAAAGATTATTGAAGATACAGACCTTACGAAAGAAGGAAATTATACTGTACGAACAAAGGGAAATCTTATTGTTCATGGAATAAGCCAGGAAAGAATTATTAAAAGCAACCTAAGTGTAAAAGAAGGTAGAATTAATGTTCACTCTACTTTTACTGTTATGCTTACCGATCATAATATACGTATACCTAAAGTGGTAAAAGATAAACTTGCAGAAGAGATTAAAGTAGATGTAACCACGATGCTTGAAGCACGAAAAAGCTGATGCAAATAACTGCGAAGAATATTTTTTTTTGGATTGCCTTTTTATTTATTTCCTTCATTCTAAATGCACAGGTATCAGGCATCCATACCTTTACTATTAATGAAGATGGGATCAGCCCAAAAACTCTTTGCCTAAAAAAAAGTAGGTCGGGTTTTATTTTAGCGGGAACTTCTAATGGTTTGTACCGCTTTGATGGAAGGCAATTCAATCATTATTATTTTGCTGATACAATTGCAAACAAAACTGTTACTGCTATTGGCGAAGCGAAGGACGGCAGCATTTTTTTAGGAATGCAGAACGGTAAAATAGCACGCATTGAAAATAGTACGGTAAAGCTATTAAACGCAGAAGAAGGTTATCCCACTGTAGCTATCACTTCAATTAAGCCGGATGCATCCGGAACTTTATTTTTTGCCACCGCCGGTGAAGGCATCTACTATTACCGCAACAAAAGGTTTTATAATATAAATATAGATGATGGATTAAGTGACAATTATGTTTACGACCTGTTAGTTAACAAAGAAAGCCTTGTTGCCTGCACTGATAAGGGCATTAATACTATAACCTTTAAGCGAGGCGAAAAGGACATCCATTCTTACACTTCAATTAATGGCTTACCAGATAACATTGTGAGATGCCTGTATGAAAAAGATAGCGGGCAATGCTTCGTGGGCATGCAGGATAAAGGGGTGGGTATCTATACTCCTGCAACTAATCACTTCGAAAATGTCACCAGTTTAAAAGATTGGAAATACGGCCAGGTAAATTCTATTCTTAGCACACACGGGCAGCTTTGGGTTGCAACTGAAAAAAAAGGACTTATCATTCTAAGCCTTCCCAACGGAAACATTAATGCAGCTACAGGTGTTGAGGTTGCTAACACGGGCTTTTCAAAAACAGATAATTTATTAAACGACGACGAAGGAAACATATGGTTTACCAGTAATAATAACCTCGTAAAAACTAACGGTAGCCAGGTACAAAATATTGTACCCTTGACTGCAAAGTCATACAGCGAAATTCATGCAATTCTTGCCGGCCGTTCAGGAAACATTTGGGTTAATGTAACTGCAGGTTTAAAAAAATTTTACAGGCGGAACAACAAATTGGTAAGCCGGAATTACCCTCTTCCTTTTCTAAATGCAAAAACAGATATTACTTCCCTATTCGAAGATAAGTTTGGCCACATATGGGTTGGCACAATGGGTAAAGGGGTAATTATCGTTGACCCCACGACAGGCCAATACCGAAACATTAGTGAAGATAATTTACTTGCTAATCGCAGTGTGCTATCGATTAATGGCAAAGATGAACAGGTATGGATTAGTGGCCTTGAAGGCGCTGTTTTATGTAAACTTACAGACGCCAATAAAGATATTGACGCATCTTATTCCTTGAGTAACTATACTAAAGTTACCGGCATTGGCAGCAATTATATTTACAGCACTTTAGTAGATAGCAAGAACCGGGTTTGGTTTGCTACCGATGGTAAAGGAATTACTGTTTTAGATAAGGGACATTTTACCAACTATAGTCAAAACAATGGAATTAAAAGCACTGTAATTTATAATTTATGCGAAGACAAACAAGGTAACATCTGGTTTAGTACTTTAGAGGGTGGTATATATAAATTTGATGGCAGCAAGTTTATTAACGTTTCTGTACAACAAGGATTAAAAGATGCTACCATTACTGCGTTAACTGTTGATGCTAAAGGGAACATAATTGCCGTAAGTAAAAAGGGCATCAACATTATCGATACAAAAACAAACACGATTTCTTACCTCGACGAGAACCAGGGTCTTGAGGAATTGAATACTGATCTTAACTGCATTACTTCTAACAATAACAAGATTTTCTTTGTAAGCAACAAAGGGATTATTGAGTATATTCCTTCCTATCAATCCTTACTTCCTAAAGTAGTGTTGGGAAATGTTCAATTATTTCTAAATAATATTGATGCTTCAACAAAGGTCAATTTTGCTTCTGACGAGAATAACCTCAGCTTTCACTTTACCGGTATCTCATTCTCCCATCCCGAAAAAATAATTTATCAATATAAATTACAAGGCTTTAGTAACGAGTGGACGACTACAAAAGATAATTCAATCAACTTCCCCCGGCTGCCACCTGGTAAATATGCTTTTAGGGTTAGGGTCTCTTTAAATAATAAGTTTGCTTCCGGTTCAGAAGCTGGTTATTCGTTTACTATAAATAAACCTTTATGGTTGCAATGGTGGTTTATTGCAGCAGTGATATTACTAATTGCGGCATTGCTTTACTGGTATACCAGGGTTCGTGAAAAACGGGCACAACGGTGGGAAAGGATTGAAAAAGAAAAAATACAAGCGCAGTTTGAAGCATTAAAAAGTCAGGTAAGCCCGCACTTTCTTTTTAATAGTTTCAACACGCTTATTTCAGTGATTGAAGAAAGCCCGGAATCGGCAGTTGAATATGCAGAACATTTATCCGATTTCTACCGTAAAATTGTTACTTATCGCGATAACGATACCATTTTACTGGGAGAAGAAATAAATCTTATTCATGATTACTTTTTTATTCAGCAAAAAAGATTTGGCGACAATCTCCAATGCCTGGTAAACCTGGAAGAAGATGATTTTAGAAACTACAGGATTGCCCCTCTTACCCTGCAATTACTATGTGAGAATGCGGTGAAGCATAATTCAATTTCGGCTGAAACGCCTCTTTTAATTCATGTCTATATACAAAACGACCAATTAATTATAAGAAACAACATCAATAAAAAAATTACTCCCGAGAAGGGTGCCGGAATGGGATTGCAAAATATTCAAAAGCGCTACCGGCTTTTAAGTGATAAAGAATTAAGGATAGAAAAAGACGAAAGTGAGTTCATTGTTTACATACCATTACTTTTATTATAGCTATGAAAAACGTATTAATTGTAGAAGATGAAGAAGCTGCGGTGCGCCGTTTACAAAAGATGAAAAAGGCAATAACGATTTGCTAAGCATTAGTC
>MWVX01000155.1_pt1 | contig 19096 bp, 15 predicted proteins | sample 1047311 | NCBI WGS metagenome assembly MWVX01 (sample SAMN06349984, study PRJNA376086) | soil metagenome | isolation source: MtG-4 sample Antarctic (ecotone) soil | place: Antarctica | collected 2015-01-13 | reverse complement strand
CCAGCCTTGGCGCTTCAGGCGCAATATCCGCTGTAATGGGAGGTTACCTATTACTTTTTCCTACTAAAAGAGTTACCGTATTTTTTATTTTCACTTTGATAAGTGTGCCTGCATTTATTGTTTTAGGTTCGTGGATATTGTTACAGGTTGCCAATGGTATGGGATATTTAGGGGGAAGCGAAGCAAGCGGAATTGCCTATGCTGCTCATATTGGTGGATTTATTGCCGGATTGCTTTTAATAAAAAGGTTTCATCCCAGAGATAATATGACATTTTATAAAGGAGATAGGTAATTTTGGTTGCCTGCTTCATACTTTCCTATAATTTAATTTTCTCTTTTCTGTTGTTTCTTTCAGCAGTTTAGCATTTTGCGGAGTTACTATTTTTTTACCGGTCTTTGCTTCAATTTCTTTTCTTGTATTTCCTGCAATAGTTCCTCCCTGGTGTGCAATACTTTTATTTTCTTCAAAATTTTTCGGGTTCTTTTCTTTTGAAATTTCGGTGGTGGTTGCTTCTGCAAGCATATTCAATACCAACTCTAAGTTGGTCATGTTGTCTCTCAGGTTTTCTTTTTTAAGGTTTTTAAATTGCTTGTATTGCTTAACTTTTTTACCGCTCCATGCCTGTGTAATAATATCAGTAAGGGTGGCAAACTGCTGTCCTTTCTTTACATTGCGTTTTTCCCATTCGTCAGTTAACTCCTTTCTAACCTCAATGCTCTTTAATCTTTGGTTAACCCACTCCTTACTATATCCGAGTTTTAAATAATTTTCCATTGCCCGGTCAATGCTCAGCTCGGGGTCTTGTGTTTCTTCTATTCTTTCATATCCGGTTTTTGCCAGCCATTGTTTAAAAGGTTCGGCTTTAGGTGATGGAATGGATTGGATGAGGCGAAGCAAATCCTGTGTGTCGAGACAATCAGTAGCGTATTTCTTGCCATCTGCTGCTTCAAATTTTAGTTGTACGATTTTTTCGTACAACTGGCTACCTTCTAACGTTAGTTTCTTTTTTAAATCAGTCCAATATCTTTTGGGTATACTGCTATCGGTTAGAACTTCAATTATATCTACTATAGAGAAATACCATTTTTCCTGCTCTGCATTCCAGTGGCTGCGAATTTTTTTATTTTCAAATAATTTGATGTTACTCATCTTGTATACTTTTATCCTGCAATTATATTTATTTTTTCCCCGTAAACCTCTCAATCAGCTCCATAACCTTTACCCCTTCTTCACCACTGCATGGGTTAGTACCTTTATCCAAAAAATAGTCAACTACTTTTTCAATCATAGGTTGTTGCACATGTTGGAGCCTTTCAAATAAAAAGTTTTCTTTTTTTCCTTCTACAGTCATGGTAATTTTTGGCTCTCCAAAAACAGAGAACTGTATTTTTCCTTTACTGCCAATAATTTCGCAACTGTCTTTGTCTTCATTTTCATCAACATTAAAACACCACAAGCCACTAAACAATACACCGGTTTTAAATAAAATATTTCCTGTAACAATATCATCAGCATTATACAACCCCGCCTGGTTTAGTGCAAAGCCATGTGCGTTATCAGCGTCTCCAAAAAAATAACACATAAGGTCAAGCTGGTGTGGAGCAAGGTCATGAAATAACCCGCCTCCGGCAATGGTAGCATCTACCCTCCAGGCGTTCTTAGGAATTTGAAGTTCTTCTTTTGTAAGGGATTTTATATAAAATTCAAGTCTTGCAAGGCGTATATCACCAATGGTGTTTTCAACCAAAAGTTGTTTTATTTTTTTGAACAATGGCTGCTCACGGCGGTAATGTGCTACAGTCAATTTTACATTTTCCTCCTGTGCAGCTTTCATCATATTTTTTGCAGCTGCAGCATTTACTGCCATTGGTTTTTCTACATACACAGGTTTGCCGGCATTTAACGCAGCAAGAGTATATTCTTCGTGAGAAGAAGGCGGTGTTGCAATGTAAATTGCATTAACATCAGCATCATTGATTAGACTATCGGCATCAGCATACCACTTAGGAACATTGTGTCTGTGGGCATAATCTTTTGCTTTCTCTGCATCCCTGCGCATAACAGCAACGAGAGAAGAATTTTTTACTTTGTTAAAAGCAGGTCCGCTTTTTATTTCTGTAACATCTCCGCAACCAATAATGCCCCAGTTCATTTTATTCATGAAATTTATTTGTTATTTCTCTTTTAATAAAGGCTTTAAAACTTTCAGCTTACCATCTATTTCATCTTCATTGTAAGTAAGCCCGAGGATAGTGGCAATTAAAGGGTAGATATGTATATTCTCAAATCTGCTGATTTTTAAATGTTGTTTAAAGGCAGGTCCCCATGCATAAAAGGTTGCGTGCATGTTAGGGATGTATGGGTCAAAGCCATGCTTGCCAATACTGGTATTTTTTCTTTGTCCGATATTAAAAAATCCGGGAAGATGAGGTACCAGCATAATATCTCCAATTCGGTTGTACCTGTCATCGCTTTTGCTATAGTGCCAGCGCTGTGGCATATTTTTTTTAACGAGATACACATCATAATCCTTTGCCTCCTTTTTCAGAGCTTTATATGTAGGCTTGATAAAGCGTTTTTCTTTTGCATATAAATGTAGTGATACGCCACTATTTGGGACGAAAAATTTAGCGGTATCAACAACTGTGGGAAGACCCATAACTTTATTGTTATCAACTTTTGTCATACCATGATCTGATACGAATATAAAACTCACGGGCAAATTAAGCGCACTGATCTCTGCCACCATTTTACCTACGCTTTCATCTACAAAATGAACAGCTTTTTCTGCCTCTTTAGAATCAGGCCCGTATGTATGTTCAGCATGATCAACTTCCGGGAAATAAAATGTGATAAAATGAGGGCGCCTATCTTCCGGTAATTGCAGCCAGTTCTTTACGGATTGAATTCTGCTGTCTATACCAACTTTTTCATTGTAAATAAAATAATAGGTAGGCCTGATGCCCTGAATAGCGCTTTCTGATCCTACCCAAAAATAACTGGCGCTAAGCATTTGTTGTTTTTCGCACAGTACCCATAATGGCGTTCCGCCGTACCAGGAGCTATCTGTTACAAATTTTTTATTGTTCATAGAATACACCTGGTTTCTTTCCGGATCATAAAAAGTATTGTCTACAAGTCCATGGTGTGAAGGATATAAGCCGGTAACAATGGTATAATGATTTGGAAATGTAACTGTAGGGAAAGATGCCAGCATATAATCTGCCTGAACGCCCTGTTCTCTTAACCATAGAAGATTTACGGCATTATATTTTTCAGCAAGGTCAGCACGAAAGCCATCCGCAGAAATAAGGATAACATATGGCTTTTGCTGCTGCTCTTTACTGTTTATGCGTTGTACAATTATTTGCTGAGTGGTGTCTTGCGCTGATAAAGAAAATCCTAATAAAAAAACTCCGACGGTCAGCAAAATTTTTCTGTAATACATTCAGCGATTTTAAAAATTAAAGTTAGGAATTGATGACTGTATATTGTTGGGCATTGAGGAATCCATATTTTTAAATAAATAAAGTGTTGTTGAAATTGGGAAGAGATTAAATAAATTCTCAGACTTTACTATGAAAAAAATATTTACCAACCTTACCTTCTGGGTGCTGACACGGTGTGGCCACCGTCTTTCTTGCCAATAATGAAAAAGAATTTGATCGAAAGAAAATGAAAAAAGCTTTTAATTATGAGGAAGATAATAGACAGATTTAGTAAGTGTAAATTTTTGACTTATTTTAGATCATGATGTAAAACGCCCCAAATTAAAAGCAAAAAATGCTTCTACTCGGAATAGATATCGGCACCTCCTCAATTAAAATATCAGTAGTTGATGCTGCAACCCAACAATGCATAGCCTCAACACAATTTCCTGAAACCGAAACAGGCATCACTTCTTTACAATCCGGCTGGGCAGAGCAATCTCCTGACATGTGGTGGCAGCATACAATACAGGCTATCATAAAATTGAATGCAATAAAAAAGTTTAATCCGCAGCAAATTGCTGCAATTGGCATTGCGTATCAAATGCACGGACTTGTTTTGGTGGATAAAAAACAAAAAGTTTTAAGAGATTCCATTATCTGGTGCGACAGCAGAGCTGTTGAAATTGGCGACAAAGCTTATCAATCAATTGGTGAAAATATTTGTTCATCATGCTTGCTTAATTCTCCGGGAAACTTTACTGCTTCAAAATTATCATGGGTAAAAAATAATGAGCCTGAAATTTACAGGCAGGTTGATAAAATGATGTTGCCCGGGGATTTTATTTCAATGAAATTTACGGGTGAGATCACCACAACATCATCGGCTTTATCAGAAGGCATTTTTTGGGATTTTAATAAAGATGAAATTTCTAAAAACGTTTTAAATTATTACGGGTTTGCCGAATCAGTAATTCCAAAAGTGCAACCGCTTTTTTCTTCTCATGGTTTTTTGCTGCCTGCCGTTGCAGAGCAATTATCTTTGAAAAAAAATATTCCTGTCACTTACAAAGCCGGGGATCAGCTAAATAATGCGCTTTCATTAAAAGCATTGCAGCCCGGCGATGTAGCTGCCACCGCAGGAACTTCAGGAGTTATTTATGCAGTTACTGATAAATTATTGGCTGACAAATTTTCAAGAGTAAATGCGTTCGCACATGTGAATCATAAAGCCTCCTTTCCAGGTGGAGATGGGGTAGGGGGTGAGGCCCGGGTGGGAATATTATTGTGCATCAATGGCACCGGCATAATGAATAGCTGGATAAAAAAAATGTGTGCTGATGGTTTAACTTATGATGAAATAAACACGCAGGCTTCAAAAATACTTCCTGGCAGCGAGGGCTTGCAGGTATTGCCATTTGGCAATGGTGCCGAGCGAATGCTTCAAAACAAAACGGTTGGCGCTCACATCAATAATATTGATCTTAACAAACATTCGCAAGCACATATTTTTAGGGCAACGCAGGAGGGAATTGCCTTTGCATTTCGCTACGGACTGGATATTATGAGAGAGAACCATTTGCACCCAACCATCATTCGTGCAGGCAAAGCCAATTTATTTTTGAGTGATGTTTTTGTTGAGAGTTTTGTAAATACCACAGGTGTTGCAGTAGAGTTATTTGCAAATGACGGAAGCGTAGGCGCTGCCTTGGGTGCAGGCATTGGCGCGGGAATTTATAAAACTTATGATGATGCATTTACTAACTTTAAACCGTTAAAAATTGTGGAGCCAACTAAAGTGGATTTATATAATGAGTTGTATGGGAAATGGAAAAAATTGCTAGAGACATTCTTGCCACAAAGGCACTAAGACAGAAAGTAGCACAAAGAAAAAGTTCATAAAACATTGTGTTTTTTGTGTCTTGGTGGCAGGAAAAGTTCAGTAAAGATTCGCTGTAGACGAGTGCGACGCCAATGAAGATGCACAAAGAACTAATGCCGGAAACAAAAAAATAAAAACATATATAATGAAAGTAATTACCGGAGAAAAAGAATTTTTTAAAGATATCCCGCAAATAAAATTTGAGGGGGTTGAAAGTGATAATCCATTTGCGTTTCGGTGGTACGATGAGAATAAAAAGGTTGCCGGAAAAACGATGAAAGAACTGCTGCGCTTTGCATGTGCTTACTGGCATTCGTTTAATGGCAACGGTGCAGATCCCTTTGGTGAGCCTACTCATATTTTTCCCTGGAACGGTAAAGCGGACCCAATTGAAAGAGCGAAAGATAAAATGGATGCGGCTTTTGAGTTCATTACTAAAATGAACCTACCCTATTATTGTTTTCATGATATGGATATTGTTGATTATACAAACGATGTGGCAGACAATGAAAAACGTTTGCAGGTAATTACAGAATATGCAAAACAAAAACAAAATGATAGTGGTGTAAAATTATTATGGGGCACAGCAAATTTATTTTCAAATCTTAGGTACATGAATGGCGCTGCCACAAATCCTGATTTTCATGTGCTGGCTCACGCCGGCGCACAGGTGAAGGCAGCCCTTGATTCAACGATTTTTTTGGATGGTGAAAATTATGTTTTTTGGGGCGGACGTGAAGGCTACATGAGTTTGCTTAACACAAACATGAAAAGGGAACAGGAGCATCTTGCAAAATTTTTACACACTGCAAAAGATTACGCAAGGCGCAATGGTTTTAAAGGGTCATTTTTTATTGAGCCAAAACCCTGTGAGCCAAGCAAACATCAATATGATTATGATGCTGCGACAGTAATAAGTTTTTTGAGGCAATATGATTTACTGAATGATTTTAAATTGAATCTTGAAGTGAACCATGCAACGCTTGCGGGGCATACGTTTCAGCATGAGCTGCAGGTTGCGGCAGATGCAGGTTTGTTGGGAAGCATGGATGCGAATAGAGGAGATTATCAGAACGGTTGGGACACAGATCAGTTCCCTAACAATATTACGGAACTGGCAGAAGCCATGCTGATAGTTTTAGAAGCCGGCGGATTAAAAGGCGGGGGAATAAACTTTGATGCAAAGATCAGGAGAAATTCTACTGATGCAGAAGATCTTTTTCATGCACACATCGGTGGCATGGATGCATTTGCAAGGGCATTGATTATTGCTGATAATATTTTACAGAAATCTGATTACAAAAAAATACGTGAAGAACGTTATGCTACTTTTGACGGTGGCAAGGGAAAAGAATTTGAAGACGGAAAATTATCTTTAGAAGACCTGAGAAGTTTGGCAATAGAGAATGGAGAACCTACGGTTAGAAGTGGCAGACAGGAATATTTGGAGAATATCATAAATCGCTATATTTAAACTTCTATAATTTTTGCAGCAATTATAATTGAATTTCTAATCAACTCTAACAAACCAACTTAACAGCATGAACACTCTTGTTACTAAAGACTATCTGGTTTTTCTTTTTTATTTCGTCGTCGTTGCTTCTTACGGAATATGGATTTACAACAGAAAAAAGAAAAAAACCATTACCGCATCTCATGATTATTTTTTAGCAGAAGGTTCACTTACATGGTGGGCTATAGGCGCATCTTTAATTGCATCAAACATTTCTGCAGAACAATTTATAGGTATGAGCGGCTCAGGTTTTAAAATGGGTTTAGCCATCTCTGTTTATGAGTGGATGGCAGCCGCTACATTAATAATTGTAGCCATATTTTTTATACCTGTTTATCTAAAAAATAAAATATATACGATGCCGCAGTTTTTACATCAGAGGTATAATGGAACAGTGGCAATGATAATGGCGGTGTTCTGGCTTCTGTTATATGTTGTGGTAAACCTTACCTCCATTCTTTACTTGGGAGCACTTGCCATCAACAGTATTTCGGGCATAAACACTACTGCATGTATGTATGTGCTCGCAATATTTGCCATTTTTATTACACTTGGCGGTATGAAAGTTATCGGGTACACCGATGTAGTACAGGTTTTCTTTTTAATACTTGGTGGGTTGGTAACAACATATATTGCCTTAAACCTGGTATCAGAAAAATTTGGTACAACCGGTGTTGTAAATGGTTTTAAATTAATGATGGATCAGGCAAATGATCATTTTCACCTGGTATTTAAAAAAGATAATCCTAATTATATGGATCTCCCGGGGCTTACAATACTGATTGGAGGTATGTGGATTGTAAATCTTAATTACTGGGGGTGTAATCAATATATCACTCAAAGAGCGCTGGGAGCAGATCTTAAAACTGCGAGAAGCGGACTTCTTTTTGCTGCGTTCTTAAAATTATTAATGCCTGTGATTGTAGTGTTGCCGGGCATTGCAGCGTATGTTTTGCACCAGCAGGGCAATTTTCAGAAGGAAATGATGTTAGGCTCTGAAATAAATCCTGATAAAGCATATCCTGTTTTATTAAATCTTTTGCCTGCAGGTTTAAAAGGTCTTTCGTTTGCGGCATTAACCGCGGCAGTAGTAGCATCACTTGCGGGAAAAGCAAATAGTATCTCAACTATTTTTACATTAGACATTTATAAAAAAAGATTGCAACCCGAAGCAACAGAAAAAAACATGGTTAATGTTGGAAAAATAGTTGTTGTAGTAGCATTGATATTGGCAGTACTTATTGCTCCTTTTTTAGGCATAGATAAGAAAGGCGGATTTCAATACATACAGGAATACACAGGTTTTGTTTCACCGGGAATTTTTGCAATGTTCATACTTGGATTTTTCTGGAAAAAGGCCACTTCAAATGCTGCTCTTTTTGCAACGATCGGGGGATTTGTTTTTTCATTAATTCTTAAATTTTTACCTAGAATAATGGATCTTTCTTTTTTAGCGCCGATGGGTTTTTCAAAAGCAAATGATAAAGGGGTTTTTGAAATTCCTTTTCTTGACAGGATGGGTTTTGTATTTATTGTTTGCGTATTAGGCATGTACATTATTAGTATGATTGATAATCGCAAGGGCGTTACCCCACATGGTTTGGAAGTAGATAAAAACATGTTCAAATTGTCTCCGGGGTTTTCTGTTGGCGCATTAATTATTTGTGGAATTCTGGCAGCATTGTATACTTTGTTTTGGTAGTTCTATTGTGTTTATAAAAAAGAGATGAAAAAAATAAATACAGCACTATGTTCTTTTGGCATGAGTGGATCTGTTTTTCATGCACCGTTTCTTAATATTGATCCGGGGTTTAATTTTTATTCTGTTTGGGAAAGATCAAAAAAATCAGGAAAAGAAAAATACCCACATGTTATAATATATAGAAGATTGGAAGAAATGCTTGCCGATGATGCAGTTGAATTGGTAATTGTAAATACGCCCAACTACACACATTACGAATACACAAAAAAAGCATTACTTGCAGATAAACATGTTATAGTAGAAAAACCTTTTACTGTTACAGTTGCAGACGGCGAAGAGTTGATTGAATTAGCAAAGAGCCGAAATAAAAAACTATCAGTATATCAGAACCGCCGCTATGACAGTGATTATAAAACGATAAAGAAAATTCTTGATAAAAAATTATTGGGAGACCTTGTTGAAGCCGAATTTCATTATGATCGCTATTCAAACGAATTAAGTTATAAAATACATAAAGAAATCCCCGGGCCAGGAACAGGTGCTTTGTACGATCTTGGTTCACATCTTATAGATCAGGCATTGCAATTATTTGGAATGCCTGAAGCATTGTTTGCAGATATTAGAATCATTCGCCCTATCTCCAAGGTGGATGATTATTTTGAATTGATTTTATATTATCCAAATCTTCGGGTAAAACTAAAATCCAGTTACCTGGTAAGAGAACCATTGCCAGGATACATTCTTCATGGTACTAAAGGCTCATTCATAAAGCCAAAAACAAATATTCAGGAAATACTTCTGCAAAAGGGTGAAATACCGGGAACAGATAATTGGGGCAAAGAACCCGATTCAGAAAAGGGTTTGTTACACACAGAAAAAGATGATAAAGTGGTTAGAGAATATATTGAATCAGAAAGGGGAAACTATGGTGATTACTATAATGCAATGTATGAAGCGATAAGAAATAGTAAACCTGTTCCTGTTTCATCCCAGGATGGACTAAATGTTATAAAAATTATCGAAGCGGCAAATGAAAGTAATCTGAAAAAGCATGTTGTGGATTTATAAATTTTTTTATAAAATAGTTTACTTCCCCTGTGGTGGTTGTCCTCACCGTCCACTTTTTCTCGCATCATTTTTAATTTTATTCTCTTTCAGTTCATTTGCCCAAACAAAAAATTACGTTTCAAAAGTTTGGGTAGCAGATAATGGTGATGGCACTTACAAAAATCCAGTATTAAACGCGGATTATTCTGATCCGGATGCAATAAGAGTTGGGGACGATTATTATTTGGTTTCCTCATCCTTTGAAGATATTCCGGAGAAAAAAATTTAAAAATAAAGTGAATTTTTTTTAACGCTGAACTGGTAGAAGTCTTGATGATTAGCTGTACAAACGCAGAGTTAGCACACCTGAATTACTAAGTCGGGCAGGTTTCAAGAAGCTCGGGATCGCAGTATGTATGGATGTAGTGAGCGAAGAACAAAAAGTACAAATGAGTGACACAGAGGTGATGATATGAAAATTTAATACAGGGTACAAAAAAAGGAAAATGAAAAAAATATTTATTCTGTTGTTGGTTGTTGTTATTTCAGTTTCAACATCTGCTCAACAAAAATCATATGCAGCTGACATGGCTAAAACTGTAATGGCAATCTGGAAAGATTCTTTATCAATGCAACCCGGCAAGCCGGTTAAATGGAGTTATGATCAGTCTGTGATTTTAAAAGGCATCCAGGGGTTATGGTATGCCACAGGTGATGGTTCGTATTTTAATTATATACAAAAAAGCATGGATTTTTTTGTGGATGACCATGGAGACATCCGTACCTATAAACTGGACGAGTATAACATAGATAATATTGCCTGCGGCAGAATTCTTTTGTTGCTTTACAATGTTACCGGCAAAGAAAAATATTTGACGGCTGTAAAAACGTTACGGCAGCAGTTAAGCACACAACCCCGTACAAAGGAAGGCGGCTTCTGGCATAAAAAAATATATCCTTACCAAATGTGGCTGGATGGTTTGTACATGGGCGAACCGTTTTATGCAGAGTATGCAAAAAATTTTAATGAAGACATAAATTATAATGATATAGCACATCAATTTATTTTGATGGAAAAAAAAGCACGGGACAGCAAAACGGGTTTGATGTATCACGGGTATGATGAATCCCGTGAACAAAAGTGGGCCGATAAAACAACAGGGCTATCTCCGCATTTTTGGGCACGTGCAATGGGATGGTATGGATCAGGTTTAGTGGATGTATTAGAAGTTTTTCCTGCAAATCATCCCAAAAGAGATTCATTGATTAAAATATTAAACAGGCTTGCTAATGCAGTTGCAAATTACCAGGATAAAAGAACAGGATTATGGTGGGACATTTTGGACATGCCGGGTAAAGAAAAGAATTATACTGAAGCATCTGCTTCATCTCAGTTTGTTTATACATTGGCAAAGGGAGTTAGACTTGGCTTTCTGCCGCAAACATTTTTAGAGGTTGCTAAAAAAGGATACGAAGGGATAATAAAGAGTTTTATCAAAGTAGAAAATGGTCAGACAAACTTACACGGAACAGTAAGTGTTTCCGGGCTGGGGGGCAACCCTTACCGGGATGGAAGCTATGATTACTACATGAGTGAAAAAGTAGTGGTCAACGATCCTAAAGGAGTAGGTGCGTTTATCCAGGCCTCTAACGAAATTGAAATGTTGAATACACTTTCTTACGGCAAAGGCAAAACCGTTTTACTGGATTATTATTTTAATCATGAAACAAGAATGGATGCAGGTAAACCAATTCGTTTTCATTATATCTGGGAGGAGTATGATAACAATGGCTATTCTATATTGGGCAGTGTATTTAATAAATATGGTGTTCAAACAAAATCCTTAGAAACTGGACCCACTTTACAAAATTTAAAAGGTGCCGATATTTATCTTATTGTTGATCCTGACACTGAAAAAGAAACAAATTCTCCTAATTATATTCAGACAAAAGATATTGATGTTATTTATGATTGGGTTAAAAGCGGTGGCGTACTGATGCTCTTTGGTAATGATTCAGGGAATGTAGAGTTCACTCATTTTAACCGGTTGGCTTCCAGGTTTGGGGTTCAATTTAATTTTGATAGTAAGAATAGAGTTATAGGAAATCAATTTGAAATGGGGGCAATTAAAATTAATCCGGGCAATGCTGTTTTTAAAACTGCCAATAAAATTTATATGAAAGAGTATGCATCGCAAAATCTTACAGGTACTTCAAAAGGGGTGTTGATACAAGGCAATGATGCAGTTGTGTCAGTGACAAAAGTGGGTAAGGGAAGTGTATTTATTGTAGGTGACCCCTGGTTTTATAATGAATATACGGATGGAAGAAAAATTCCAAAAGAATTTGAAAATTATAAAGCTGCCGAAGATGTTGTAAAGTGGGCTATCGACCAAACAAATAAAAAATAAATGCAGAAAAAAATAAAATCTGGATTTGTATTGTTGGCAATAGTTTTATTCTCTACTTCAGTTTTTGCCCAAGATTACGTTGCTGATAATAAATGGAATCCCGAAATAAACTAATACACTAAAGGAAGTTTATGATCCTGTCACGCTATACACTAAAAAATATTTCATCAAAGGTTACCGGGATACCATCAGAGGCCATGTTTGAATTACCTGAAAAAGTTTTACAATTTGGCACAGGCGTTTTACTCCGTGGCTTACCTGATTACTTTATTAACAAAGCTAATCAGATGGGCATATTTAATGGTCGTATAGTTGTTGTAAAATCAACATCAGCTGGCGATTCATCAGCGTTTGAAAGACAGGACGGCTTATATACGCTCTGCGTTCGTGGCTTAAAAAATGGTGAAAAAGTTGAGGAAAATATTATAAACTCATCCATAAGCAGGGTGTTGAGCGCAAAAGAAGATTGGGAAGAAATTCTTGAATGTGCACATGATCAAAACATACAGGTAGTCATTTCCAATACTACAGAGGTTGGTATTCAATTAGTGAATGATGACATCCGGCATCATCCGCCTGTTTCATATCCCGGTAAATTACTGGCATTTTTATATGAGCGATACAAGGCCTTTAACGGAAGTAAAAATTCAGGAATGGTGATAGTTCCGACAGAGCTGATTGTTGATAATGGGAAAAAATTACACAGTATTGTTCTGGAGTTGGCTCATTTAAATAGTTTGGAAGAGGCATTTATTGATTGGCTTGAATGCTGTAATCATTTTTGCAATTCCCTGGTAGATCGGATTGTGCCGGGCAAGCCTGATGCTGAAGAATTGACAAAACTTGAAAGGGAATTGGGGTACGAAGATCAGTTGCTTACCATGAGTGAGGTATATAGTTTATGGGCAATAGAAGGCAGTGAGGAAATTAAAAATGTTTTATCATTTTACCAGGCTGATGAAGGTGTTGTTATTGCGCCTGATATTGATCTGCATCGTGAACTTAAACTAAGATTGCTAAACGGAACACATACATTAAGCTGCGCACTTGCATTTCTTGCAGGTTGTGAAACTGTGAAGCAGGCAATGGATGATGAAACCGTTTCAAATTTTATTGCCGATGTGATGCAGAACGAAATTGCACCTTCTATTCCTTATAAAATTGATCCAAAAACTACACATGATTTTGCCGCAAAAGTATTAGACCGTTTTCGTAATCCGCAGATAAAACACAACTGGATAAGCATAACAGTTCAGATAAGTTCCAAAATGAAATTGAGATGTATCCCGGTTTTATTAACTCATTATAAAAACAATGATACTCCGCCGGAATTATTTTCACTTGGCTTTGCATTCTATATTTATTTTATGAAGGTTGCAGGGGAATCTAATGAAAAGTTTTATGGCGAAAGGAATGGGGAACAATATTCTATACAGGATGATTTAGCTGCGGTGTTTAAGGAAAGGTGGAAAAACTCAGATGCAGGCACCGTAGTGAATCAAACCTTAAAAGATGTTACATTCTGGGGTGAAGATTTAACTTTACTAAATGACTTTGCTAACTCTGTTTCCAAAAAGCTGAAGTTGATAATGCAAAATGGGGTAAAGCAAACCATTCAATCAGTCCACTTAAATAAGGAGATCATTGCATGAGGAATAAAGTTTTGAAGGTTCATCCAAACGACAATGTAATTGTAGCATTACAGGATATTGCCAAAAATGACTCCATAACTTATAATGGAAACACCTTTAAAATAGTTGATGATATTCCTGCCAAGCATAAATTTTTTGAGAATGATATGAATGCAGGTGATGAAGTTCATATGTATGGAGTATTAGTCGGTAAGGCTCAAAATTTTATTTCACAAGGTGGATTGATGACCACATCAAACATAAAGCACGCTGCTGATCCTTATGATTATCGTGGGTCAAATTATCATTGGCAGGCTCCTGATGTTTCTAAATTTAAAAGCAGAACTTTTAATGGCTATCACCGCGGTGATGGAAAAGTAGGCACGGCAAATTATTGGTTGTTTGTACCAACCGTTTTTTGTGAGAACAGGAATATGGATGTAATTAGAGAAGCACTTCATAATGAATTGGGTTATGAAGTAACTGATAAATACAAGCAATATGCTCACAATTTAGTTGAGGCTTACAAAAAGGGTGTGCAGGTTGAAAATATTGAAATTGGGCAAACCCTGCCACAGCTTAAAAGAGTGTTTAAAAATGTAGACGGCATAAAATTTTTAAATCACCAGGGTGGCTGTGGTGGTATCAGGCAGGATTCAGCTATATTAAGTAAATTACTTGCTGCTTATGCTGATCATCCAAATGTTGCGGGAGTAACTGTTTTAAGCTTGGGTTGTCAGAATTTGCAAACCAATGATTTTTTAAACGACCTGAAACAACGTAATCCAAATTTTGATAAGCCTCTTTATATTTTTGAGCAGCAGCAATCACAAAGCGAAGAGCAATTAATATCTGATGCGATAAAAAAAACATTTGAAGGTCTTATAGAGATAAATAAATTGGAAAGAAAACCTGCATCACTTGATAAATTATGCGTTGGCGTTAAATGTGGCGGCAGCGATGGGTTTAGTGGCATATCTGCAAACCCTGCAGTAGGCTATTGTTCTGATCTTTTAGCTGCGTTAAATGCACAGGTTCTTCTTGCAGAATTTCCGGAATTATGTGGAGTAGAACAACAATTGGTTGATCGCTGTGTTGATGAACCTACCGCCAGAAAATTCATACACCTGATGAAGAGCTATGAAGAAATTGTATCAAGAGTGGGTTCGGGATTTCACATGAATCCTTCTCCCGGAAATATAAAAGATGGGCTGATAACAGATGCGATAAAAAGTGCAGGTGCTGCCAAAAAAGGAGGAACGTCACCAGTGGTTGATGTACTTGATTATACAGAGCCGGCAACAAAACAGGGATTGAGTTTGGTATGCACACCCGGCAATGATGTAGAAGCCACTACAGGAAAAGCAGCTTCCGGCGCTACCTTAATCCTGTTTACCACAGGACTTGGCACCCCAACCGGCAACCCTGTTTGCCCAACAATTAAAGTAGCAACCAATTCTAAGTTGGCAAAAAGAATGGGAGATATAATTGACATTGACACAGGTGCAATAATTGAAGGAGAAAAAACAATTGAGCAGATGGGTGAGGAGATATTGGAGTATTGTATAAAGGCAGCAAGCGGAGAAGTAATACCCAAAGCTGTGCAATTAAACCAGGATGATTTTATCCCTTGGAAAAGAGGCGTGAGTTTGTAAAGCCCCTGTCCCCGAAGGGGGAACTTAGGATTGAAATATTTTATATTTTTAGTTGGATTTTATTTGATGGGATATTAAAAGATGATGTGGAAGATAAAATGTTTGGATTTGTGTTGAAGTACCGTCCCTCTCTATCGGAGAGGGATAAGAGGGTGAGGCTAAGATGATTTTATCCCCTGGAAAAGGGGCGTGAGTTTGTAAAATCCCCTGGTCCATGTTGGAGGTATAGGGATGAGGCTAATTTTGGTAGCGGGCATTTGCTTTTCATGGCATCATCGTTGTGTCACTCACTTGTACCACATACCAATTATCGGCATCCTAAAATTATTGATGTATTTTTTAAACAAGCTAATGAAAAAATTCTTAGGAAAAAATTTTCTATTGCAGAGCGCAACAGCCCAAAAACTGTATCATGATCATGCAAAAGAAATGCCTGTGATAGATTATCACTGCCATTTACCGGCTGATCAAATAGCCAATGATATCAACTTTGAAAATATTACACAGGCATGGTTGTATGGTGATCACTATAAATGGCGGGCAATGCGTACCAACGGCATTGATGAAAGTTATATTACAGGTAATAAAACCGATTACGAAAAATTTGAGAAGTGGGCTGAAACCGTTCCCTACACATTACGCAATCCCCTTTACCACTGGACTCATTTGGAATTACAGCGTTATTTCGATATTGATGAAGTTCTAAATTCAAACAGCTCTAAAAAAATTTATGCTGAATGCAGCAGCAAACTCCAATCAAAAGAATATTCCATTCGTAACCTGTTACGGAAAATGAATGTAAAAGTTGTTTGCACTACAGATGATCCTATTGATACATTAGAGCATCATCAAAAAATAAAAGATGATGGATTTGAAATAAAAATACTTCCTGCCTTTCGTCCGGATAAAGCGATGAATGTTGATGATGTTGCCGGCTTTAATAATTATGTAGAAAAGTTGCAGGCAGTAAGCAATACAAATATTAATTCTTTTGAATCTTTTTTAGAGGCATTAAAAATGCGTCATGATTTTTTTGCGTCGGTAGGATGCACAGTTTCCGATCATGGTCTGGAACATCTTTTTGCAGAAGAGTATACAGATGCAGAAGTTGTTGCCGCATTTTATAAGATACGTGATGGAAGGGAACTCACTTCAGACGAAACAGGAAAATTTAAATCTGCGATGCTTCACATTTTTGCAATTTGGGATTGGGAAAAGGGATGGGTACAGCAATACCATGTAGGCGGTTTAAGAAATAATAATTCAAGAATGCTGGATATGATTGGTGCAGATACCGGCTGGGATTCTATTGGAGATTTTCACCAGGGAAAGTCTATGTCTAAATTTTTTAACCGCCTTGATTCGACTAATCAGTTAGCAAAAACGATTTTGTATAATCTAAATCCTGCAGACAATGAATTGATGGCGACAATGACCGGTAATTTTAATGATGGCTCCGTTGCAGGAAAAGTTCAGTGGGGCTCTGCCTGGTGGTTCTTAGATCAGAAAGATGGAATGACAAAACAAATAAATACATTATCAAACATGGGTTTGCTAAGCAGGTTTGTTGGTATGCTCACTGACTCAAGAAGTTTCCTTTCATTTCCACGCCATGAATATTTCAGGAGAATATTATGTAATTTATTTGGAGAAGAAATAGAGAATGGTGAATTACCCCATGACTTAAAGTGGACAGGAAAAGTTATTGAGGACATCTGCTATAATAATGCGAAGAATTATTTTGAGTGGTAAGCGAATTCGTTCGCCATAAATTTTATGTAAATTTGGGAAAAAGCAGATATGAAATTAAAAGTAATTATTCATGAAGCGGAAGAAGGCGGTTTGTGGGCAGAGATACCTGCATTGCCGGGGTGCGTTACTCAGGCTGAGACCATCGAAGAATTAATCCCAAATATTTATGAGGCAGTAGAAGGCTGTTTGTCAGTGCAATAAAACTACTCTTTATTATAGTTCTTTTCCCTTTCTTTATTGATTCGAGAAAATCTTCTCCATATCCTCCCCTATCGGGGGAGATAGAGGGGGCTTTACATCTTCACTTTCACCACGAGCTTCTTTATCACTCCTTCGCCAATCATTGGCGCATGAACATCTTCAGGGAAAAAGATGGCAAACTGGTTATCCGTTAACTCAAAATACATATCAGGGACATCGTTATAAAATACAACATCTTTCTCTGCATTGTAATCTCCCTTTTGTTGTGTGCAGGTGCTTCTTGATTTCCAGCCGAATTGTTCTTTACCTTTTATGCAAAGCTGAATATCAATATGCTTATCATGACATTCAAATTTGGCAACAGATTCGGCAGCTGTCATTCCTTTTTTATTGGAAATAATGGCTCTTAGGTTATCTCCGTCAATTTCAAACTTGCCATCTTCAATTGTTTCAAGATTTTGCGTTTTGATGTATTCAAATGCTTTCGCAAACAATGGGTGAACACTATTGTATTTTTCGGCGTTGGGGAGAGTATCTATTATCATGAGTAATTTTTATTAAATGCGCTTAAGCCTCACCCTCTTATCCCTCTCCTTTAGAGAGGGACGGTACATTTGAATATATCCTTGCATTATATCTTCCACATCATCTATAAAAAACTATCAACTATAGGAGTTCTATATCCGCATCAATCTTCTTTTTTTCCTCTCCCTTTAGGGAGAGATAGAGCGGGTGGAGAATGGATGAGGTTATCTCTGCACCCTTCCGCTTGCATCACCCTTCATCAATTCCTTCACATCATTTAAAGTAGCATGGTTTAAATCGCCGGGAATTGTATGTTTTATCGCAGAAGCGGCAACACCAAATTCGGCAGCATCCTTCATTGCCATACCTGTAACTAGCCCATAAATAAAACCGCTTGCAAAAGAATCACCGCTGCCAACACGGTCAACAATGCGAACTTCATATTGCTTTGTATGATAAAATTCATTGCCATCATACACTAATGCACTCCAGCCATTATCAGATGCACTGTGACTTTCGCGTAATGTTGAAGCAATGTATTTAAAGCCAAACTTATCTTTCATTTGTTTAAAAACATCTTTGTAACCATCAAGATTTAATTCACCTTTTGTAATATCAGTTCCGGCGCTTTTAAAACCGAGTGTTGTATCAGCATCTTCTTCGTTGCCAATGCATACATCAACATGTTGGCAAAGTCTTGTCATTACTTCTCTTGCTTTTTCTTTACTCCATAATTTTTTGCGATAGTTAAGGTCAATGCTTGTTGTTATTCCTTTTGCTTTGGCAGCTTTTAATGCAGCTTCAGTAAGTGTTGCAGACTTATCACTTAACGCAGGTGTAATGCCGGTTGTGTGAAACCAATCAGCGCCATCTAATATTTTATCAAAATCAAATTCAGCAATATCCACTTCCGAAATGGCTGCATCTGCACGGTCGTAGATAACCTGTGATGCTCTCATGGATGCGCCTGTTTCTAAAAAATAGATGCCCAATCTTTTTCCGCCCCGGGCAATAAATTGTGTGTCTACGCCATATCTGCGTAAATGATTTATAGCAGCTTGCCCTATTGCATTGTCAGGAACTTTTGTAACGAACGTTCCCTGTAGTCCATAATTACAAAGCGCTGCAGCAACATTTGCTTCACCCCCGCCATAGGTTACATCAAAGGTGTCTGACTGTACAAATCTTTTAAAATCAGGAGTGGAGAGCCGAAGCATTATTTCTCCCAGGGTTACTACTTTTTTAGCCATGATTGATTAATTAGTAAGTGAGTATTTTTGTCTGAATGCAATCGCTCAAATATCTTTCATATTTATTTAAGCAACAAAAAAGAATGTGGTAACGATT